>CAJICQ010000216.1_pt1 | contig 28712 bp, 28 predicted proteins | sample 9199721 | NCBI WGS metagenome assembly CAJICQ01 (sample SAMEA7708344, study PRJEB35096) | sediment metagenome | biome: marine neritic benthic zone biome [ENVO:01000025]; feature: sediment [ENVO:00002007]; material: shallow marine sediment [ENVO:03000034] sea grass bed [ENVO_01000059] ...
GCCAGGGAGCCAGTCCGGGGATAAGCGAGTTACATCGGCGGCAGAATATGCCGTCGGAAATGCCGACCGCGCACGATAATTGCCGCACCGGGCCGAACAGCCATTCTCAAACCGCAAAGCGTGCCAACGCTTTTTCCGACAGGGTCAGGCCTAGGCCCGCACCGGCCGGCAGCACCACCTGACCCTCTGTCACGACCAGCGGGTCTTCGAATAGCTCTTCCCACCACTCCATATGCTCCATCATCAGGGCGTGGGGCTGGGCGGCGAGCACATGGACCGAGGCCTCGGTGAACAGGTGCGAGGACACCGGCTGGTAGTAGGCCGCGCACAAGGCAGCGGCATTCAGGTACTCGGTAATCCCACCCATGCGCTGCAGATCGGGCATCAACACGTCGGCGGCGCGCACATCCAGGTGTCGTTTCATGGCGGCCGAGCCGTACGACGTCTCACCGGTCGCCACGCGCATGTCGAGCGCTGCCGCGACCCGCGCGCAACCCTCGAGATCGGCATAGTGGACCGGCTCCTCGAGCCAGAAGATATCGAGCGGTTCGAACAACCGGCCGGCGCGGATCGCGACCGGTTCCGTCCATGCCTGGTTGACGTCGACCAGCAGTTCGATGTCGCGCCCCAGTGCCTCGCGCACGCGGGCGACGCGCTCGATGTCGGTCCTGAAATCGGTCCGGCCAATGCGCATCTTCATCGCCCGGTGGCCTTGCGCGCGGAACTCCTCGGCCTCGGCGATCAACTCGTCAATCGTATAGTTCAGCCACAGGCCCGACGAAGCATAGGTCGTCACCCGCTCTGCATCGCCGCCGAGAAAGCGGTAGAGCGGCAATTCCGCCGCCTGAGCCGCCAGATCCCAGCATGCCGTGTCGAGCGCCGACAACGCCATCATCGCCGGGCCGGCGTGGCCGAAAAAGTTCAAGTCACGCCAGGCCGCGTCGAAGTTCGCCCGCACCGCACGCGGATCGCGGCCTTGGTAAAGCGACGCCAAATCTTCGACCAATGCCCCCAGCGCCGCCGCTTTCGACGCCTCGAAGGCGAAACACCAGCCCATGCCGGCCAGCCCGGCATCGGTGCGCAGGCGCACGAAGACCGTATGGGCATGGGTGAAATCGTGCGCCGAAGTGCGGATCGGCCGGCGGATCGGCACGGCAAGCCGGTCTATGTCGATGGCAGTGATCTTCATCGGCTGAACCTCAAAATTAATCCTTCGGCGCAGGCGCATCGTCGCGCCCCCTGACGGCGGCGCCGATCGGCGTTAGATTAAACCCCAATCAACATGCGCATTGGCTCGCACCAGGATAGGCGGCGGCAAGGAACAGGACCATGAAAATTCTCGTTTTGGGCGCCGGCGCCATCGGCGGCTATCTGGGCGGCCGATTGACCGAAGCCGGCGCCGACACGACCTTCCTGGTGCGCGATGCCCGTCGCGCCCAACTGGACCGTGAGGGTTTGCGCCTGCGTTCCGTGTTCGGCGATCTCGATTGCCCGGTGGCAACGGTCGGCGCCGAAGACCTCTCGCCGGACTACGATTTGGCGCTCCTGACTTGCAAGGCCTACGATCTTGAGAGCGCCATCGCGGCGGTTACGCGCGGCCTGGCGCACGACGGCTTGGTGCTGCCGATCCTCAACGGGCTCGGCCATATCCCCGTCCTCAACGACGCCTTCGGAGCCGAGCGGGTGCTCGGTGGGACGATCAAGTTATCGGCCACACGCCTCGCCGATGGCACGATCCAGCACATGAACGACTGGCACTGGTTGCGTTTCGGCGAACAAGCGGGCGGGCTCAGCGAACGCGTTCTGGCGGTAAAGGCGGCGTTCGAGGGCTGTATTGGTCTCGAAGCCGTTGCGCTAGACAATGTCATGCAGGAAATGTGGGAGAAGTTCGTCCATCTGGCGACCGCCGCCGCGATGACGTGCCTGATGCGCGCCAATACCGGCCAGATCGTCTCCTGCGACGAGGGCGCCGCGCTGTTCCAGCAGATGCTCGAAACCTCGGCCGAGGTGGCGCGGGCCAGCGGTTATCCGCCGAGCGAGGAATTCATGGAAACCTACCGGGCCCTGTTCGCCGACCGCCAAGGGGCCTATGTCACCTCGATGCTGCGCGACATCGAGGCCGGCAACCGCACCGAAGGCGAACAAATTATCGGCCTGATGCTGCAGCGGGCGCGCGACTTGGAGATCGACAGCACGCTGCTGACCGTTGCCTACGCCCATCTCAAGGCTTACGAAGCCCGCCAGGCTAACGGCGGGAAGATTTGAAGGAGAGTACCGAAATGACCGACAGCTTTAGCAGCGTTGCGTCGCACTATGGCGAAGCCGGTATCGGCGAGCGCATTCTGGCGGCGTTGCAAGAGGCTGGCATCGATATCGATGCGCTGACGCCGGAAATCCTGGCGCCGATCGACCAGTTTCACACCCGCGGTATTCTGGCGACCCGCGAGCACGCCGAACTTGCCGCACCGAACGAGGACATGCATGTGCTCGATATCGGCTGCGGGGTCGGCGGCCCGGCGCGCTATCTGGCGGCGACTTACGGGTGCCGCGTTACCGGGGTTGACCTCACCGAGGAATTTGTTGCGGTGGCCCAGATGCTGACCGAGCGCTGCCGCCTCGACCACTTCGTCGATTTCCACCAGGCCAACGGGCTCGACCTACCGTTCGAAGACGCCAGTTTCGACATGGTGTGGTGCCAGAACGTCACCATGAACATCGACGACAAGACTGCCTTCTATCGCGAGATCGCCCGGGTGCTGAAACCGGGTGGCCGCTTCACCTCGACCGAGATGGCCGCCGGCGCCGCCGGGCCGCCGCATTTTCCCCTGCCCTGGGCGCGCGTTCCGGAAATCAGCTTCCTCGTGCCCCAGGACGAGATGCGCACCGCCCTCGAGACCACCGGTTTCCGCATCCTCGAGTGGCGCGACACCAGTGCCGATGTCGTCGCGAGCGCACAATCACAAACCGAACGGGCGCGCCACAGCAAACTCGGGATCGGCCTGGTCGCTGGCGCCGATCTCGGCGAGCGGGTGGCCAATTCGGGCCGCAGCCTCGCCGAAGGCCGCCTCGCCAACGTGATGATTTTGGCGGAGAAGTAACGGCGCCGTTTCGATTGGCATGACGCTATGCGACATGTTCCGGTGGCAAGGGCGCGTGGCCGAGGATCGTATCGGCGGCTTTCTCTGCGATCATAATCGTCGGCGCATTGGTGTTGCCGCCGATCAGGGTCGGCATGACCGAGGCGTCGACCACCCGAAGACCGTCGACCCCGCGCACCTGCAAGCTCTCATCGACCACCGCGCCGTCGTCAGCCCCCATGCGGCAGCTGCCGGCCGGATGATAGACAGTGCTCGCCGCGCTGCGCACGAACGACTCGATCTGTTCGTCGCTGGCGACATCGGGGCCGGGCCAGATCTCGCCGGTGCTGTAACGTGCCAGCGCAGGCCGGGTCAGCACGTGGCGCATCGCCTTGAAGGCTTCGCGTAACGTTCGGCGGTCGCGTTCGGTCGACAGATAGTTGGGCTGAATTGCCGGCGCTTCGGCAGGGTCGGCGGAGCGCAGGGTAATTTCGCCGCGGCTTTCCGGCCGCAACAGGCAGGCGTGACACATGAACGCATCGGGCCGGGTATGGTCGGTCGTCGGGGCCGAAAACGGTTGGCGGATCAACGACATCAGGTTGCCGGCGCTGAAATGGAACTGCACATCGGGCATCTCAAGCTCAGGCGCAGTGCGGATGAAGGCACCGCCTTCCAAAGGAAATCCGGCTGCGGGCCCGGAGCGCACCACGACCGCGCGCGCCACCGCGAAAGCGCCGCGTTGGAGCCGGGTCAACTCGTCGGTCAGGGTCTTGATAGTCGCTGCGTGGACGGTATGGATGTTGGAATGATCCTGCAGGTTGCGGCCGACTTCGGGCAGATCGACCACGGGGTCGATACCATGGCGGCGCAGATGATCGGCATTGCCGATGCCCGACAGCATGAGGATTTGCGGCGAATTGACCGCGCCGGCAGCGAGCAGCACTTCGCGCGCTGCGTAGGCCGTAAATTCCTTCGCGCCTTGGCGATAGACGACAGCTTCGGCGCGTCCGTTGGCCACCACTATACGCTGGGTCAATGCGCCGGTTTGCACAACCAGATTGGGCCGCGATAAGGCCGGACGCAGATAGGCCGCCGCGGTGCTCCAGCGCCGTGCGTTGCGTATGGTGAATTGGTAGCGACCGAAACCCTCTTGTTCGGCGCCGTTGAAGTCCGGGTTCACCGGATGACCCGCTTCGCGACCGGCCTCGACGAAGGCATCGAACAACGGGTTGTCGTGGTGCGCCTCGGTCACGTTGAGCGGGCCATCGGCGCCATGGAAGGGGTCGGCGCCGCGCTCGTTGCCTTCGGCGCGTTTGAAGTAGGGCAGCACGTCGGCATAGGACCAGCCGGCCAGACCCATTTGACGCCACAGATCGTAGTCGCGGGCGTGGCCGCGAATGTAGATCATGCCGTTGAGCGACGATGTGCCGCCCAGCATCTTGCCGCGCGGCCAAGCAATGCGCCGGCCGTCGAGATTAGCCTGCGGCTCGGTTTCGTAGGCCCAGTTGTAGCGCCGGTTGGGGATCATCCTCGCCAGCCCGACCGGGATATGAATGAACGGGTGGCGGTCGCGCGGGCCGGCCTCGAGCAACAGCACGCGATTTCCCGGGTCGGCGCTCAGCCGGTTGGCCAGCACACAACCCGCGCTGCCGGCGCCGATCACGACATAGTCGAACTCCGGCATGCGCGGAGCGACAGTACTCGGCGCCCGCGCCTACTTGCGCACGAGGTGGGCCAACACCGATCGCACGATGCTGCCGTCGACCGAACGGGTAAAGCGCAGCTGCATTTCGTCATCGGTGAGCAACGTGCGCACAAACTTCTGATACTCCAGCACGCCGCGGTCGGAGATTGTAATGCTGTGAACCTCGAAAATATGGTCGAGCACACGGGCCCAAATAAAGGGAGCACCCGACAGCGGCTCGTGTTCTGCCGCCATCCGGTACATTCCTGGTTTGTCGACGCCGACGAAGGGCACGCTGACCGACGTGTGCTTGACCTTGCCGCCGTCAAACGAGGACCGCCGCGTGACCCAAGTGACGTTGAACCCGTCCACCGTCGATTTGATCGAAACCTCGAGCTCACGGTCGACGAAACCGACGCTTTCGGCCGGCGCCCCGTTCTCGGTAATACCTCGGCCTTCCCAGTCGCCAACGAAGGGATCGATTGGCGCGGCGCGCGCCGGTGCGGTGGCAGAAAGAAATACGGCAAAGACGACGACAATGGCAGCGGCAGTAATCTTGTTCACGGGGACATCTCCTCTTCGGCCACTTTGGCGGTGTCGGGTTTGGGCCGAACCGGGAATTTACGGAACTTGTACGCGCGAGGCCAGAGGCCGGTGCTGTCGCCGGTTTTTCGTTATTTCCGGTTGAACAGCGATCGAAAAAACACCTTCACGACGGCAGCAAAATTGCGCAGCACGCCGCCGATGTCGCCATCCCTGGTGTAGGCCACAGCACGGTTCGACGCGGCCTGGGTATTATTGGGGTCGATTTCCAAAGCTTTATTGTATTCCGCTATCGCCCGCTCGGTTTCGCCTTTGCCAAGATAGGCGTTACCGCGGCCATTGTAAGACAAGACATGCTCGGGCTGCAGCGAGATGGCACGGCTGAAGTCGATAATCGCTTGGTCGAAATTCTCCTGTAGGATATGAGCATTGCCGCGGTTGTAAAAAGCGACCAAATTGCGCGAGTTGTTTTTAATCGCCTTTGTGAAATCTGCGATCGCGCGATCCAAGTCACCTTGCTTGGAATAAGCATTGCCCCGATTGACGTAGGCGACCGCCTTGTTTTTTCGGTCGACCCGCGACGACCTGATGAGACGGCTACAGCCCTCGATCGCAAGCTCGACTTTGCCGCTCGTACATTGTGACGCAGATTGGTGCAGGCTCTGCGCGCTCACTGGACCAGCCAGCACAAGCCCCATTCCAAGCGCTGGGATGGCGATGAATAACCTCATAATGGAAGACCTGTAGTCGAACACTATTAAGGAACCGCGTAAAACGCGCCACTTGGTAACCCTAGTGCAATTTCACGCCAATTTGGGTTTTATTAGGAGATCGTGGCGTATTTTTCGCACGATCAGAGTGTGAAAAGTTCTGGTACCAGGACGATTGGTTATCGAGCATTGCCCTAAATTGGGGTTCCATCGTCGCAAAGTCCTGGCGGGCGCAGAATTATTGGCCTATCGGAAACCGACGGCCCAAATATGAGGTGGCGGCTTTGACGCCAAACCAATCGCCAAGCACAGAAAAAGCAAATCCAATCGCGAACTACCGCGCGTTGGGAAGTGCCGCAAATCGCGTTCTGGGATCGGTGCTGACCCCGTGGCGTTTGAAATGGTATTCGCGCGGTGCGCTGGTCGCGATCATCGTGGCTTTTCTGGTGGTCGTGATGACGGGCAGCGGTGTCACGACGGTGACCGGGCGGATCGGCGGCGACTACCGTGCCTTCTATGCCGCCGGCGAGATTGTTGCCGATGGCGAGATCGAAAATCTTTATTCGCTGCAATCGCAATTCGATCATCAAAGGAGGCTGCTTTTAGAGCCGAAGGAATTTCTGGCGTTTGCCTATCCGCCCCATTTCGCGCTGGCTTATGCGCCCCTGGCGGAACTGCCGTTTCGGGTCTCTTACGTGGTCCATACTTTGATCATGATCGCGGCGCTGGCGTTGGCGTGCGTGTTGATTCAACGGGTGTATCCGAAATTGATCGAAAGCCCCTTTTTACTGTTTTTTCTGGCGTTGACCGCTTATCCGATCCTGCGCTCGGTGTTTGGCGGCCAGAACACGGCGCTGTCGATACTGCTGATTGTCCTGTGTTGGTACAACGTTTTGCACAACAGGCACTATCAGGCTGGCATCTACTTGGGCTTGTTGTTCTTTAAGCCGCAATTCGCGCTGCCGCTGGCCGGTTTGTTTTTCCTGTCGGGCCGGTGGCGGGTGTGGGTAAGCGCCGGCGCTACCGGGATCGTCCTGTTCGCGATCAACGCAGCACTTCTGGGGCCCGATTGGTTCGTCGATTGGGTCGACGGCGCGCGGAGCCAGTTTCTCCTCGACGAGCGGATTGGTTACACCGCGATGGTGTCGTGGCTCGGCGCCGCGCATGGCCTTTTCGGCGCCAACCCAGGGTTTGCCGATACCCTCGGCTGGAGCCTCAGCGCCTTGACCATTCTGGCGATCTCGTGGGTCTGGTATCGCGGCGGACAACAGGCGGACTTCAATGCGCAGATGGCCATGGCGTGCCTCTGCATACCGCTGATATCGCCCCACACGGCGTATTACGATACCGGCATCGCCTTGATCGCCGTGGTCGTTCTGTTGAGCCGGATGGGCGGATTGAATCTCGGCCTTGTTCTGGTTTTTTGGGCAGCCGGATATTTGGAACTATTATCGCCGGCCATCGGCTTCAGCCTGTCGTCCTTGCCGTTGATCGCGATCCTGATCTTCACCGCAAGGTATCTATGGTCGGATGGCAGCAAGACCGCGCAGGCGCCGCCGGCCTAGCCGAAACGGCGAATAGTCAGGACGATGCGCCCGCCATGGGCGCTGATCTTGGGATCGCTTAGCTTGGCGTGGTGGGCCCGGCGCCCATCAGCTGCGAATAGCCGACGGCGTCGGTCGACACGATCGCCGCCAACCTACGCTCTGCCGTTGCCACCGGCCACTCCCTGCCGGACTGACCGCGCCGCAGCCTAGTCCGTGCGCAAATTACCCTCAAGCCGCCAGCATTTTTTGCGCCAGCTCCAGATTGGCAGGATCGGGTTCGAGTTCGCCGGTCTGAATTTTCCGGGTGATCTCGGCGACCGCCGCGTTGGCCGGCGCCGACAGGCCGCGCCGTTCGAAGTCCTCGACGACCAAACCGTTGATCATGTCGACTTCGCTGTAGCGGCCCTTCAAATGATCCTGCAGGACGCAGTCGCGCGCGCTTGGTCCGATATCCTTGGCCAGCTTGTCGAGCATTTTCTCCAACAGACTGTTGGTGTCTTTGACGTCATCCTCCGACAGGCCAAATATCGGCTGGATGGTGTAGCCCCGCTGCTGACCGGCGGTCAGCGCCTCGGTGCCGACGCGGGAGATGAACTCGCGCATGCCTGGCATTTTGACAGCCTCGTACAGGGTCAACCCGAGCATGGCAAAAGGCCCCAGGCACATGGTGTTGACCACCAGCTTCATCCATTTTGCGGAAATGATGTCGGACGAAATCGAGACCTTGCCGACATGGCGCAGAAGTTCTTCGATCTCGGTCTCGCGCCCGGCGGTCGACGCATCGAGGCTGCCAATGCCGAACCAGGTGCGCTCCGGCGGCGTATTGCGCTGGACGATGCCCGGGGTGAAAATCTCCGATGACAGCTCGACCACGCAGCCCAGGGTGCGCGAGGGGCCGAGCACGTCGGCGATATCGTCGACGGTCATCGCATTCTGGATGCCGATCACCAGGCCATCGCCCTGCAGATAGGGCTTGATGAACTCGCACATCCAGCGGGTGTCGTAGGCCTTCGCGAGCAGAAAGACGATGTCGTATTTCTCGTTCAAGGTGCACACATCGCTCAGATGATAGGCGCGCGGTTCAACGTGCAGGTCTTCATCCGGCATGTTGATGAGCAATCCGCTCTCGCGCACCGCCTCCACGTGGGCCGCCCATTGGTCGATCATGACGACGTCGTAGCCCGCGTCGGTCAGATTGGCCGCCGTGCAACTGCCATTGGCGCCGGTGCCGAGCACCGCAATTTTCTTGTCCATCGTCTCTCTTGCGTCAAAGAATCGCCATCTGCAGATACTATATACGCCCGCGCGGCGAAAGGGCCGCGCCCACATGGAAAGCACCGTACCAAGCGCGCAGGCTGCAACCCATGACCAGAGAACGCCTTCGGGTCTGGCTATTGACCGGTTTGAACATTTTGGCCGGCGTAACGGTGACGATTGTCGCCTTCGACGAATTCTCGGCGACCCGCTATCTCGTCGATGACGGCGTTCTGCTGTCGCTCGTAGTCGCGGTCTTCTTGCTGGCGCCACTGTTATTGCTCGCTGTTTATGTCCTTGGTCGGAGCCAACCATCGTCAAGAACGCGCGGCCAACGGATATACGCGCGATTATCTGTCGCTTTTTTGACGGTTTGCTGGCTAGTGGTCGCCGCGCCCGCGCTGTTCTGGGGCGCGCTCATTGTTGCCGCGCGCGAGCCCTGGCCGCTGTCGCTGGCGCAAGGCCCCGATACGGAACGGGCGAGAACGGGCGTTGCAAAACTGCTCGGCGACGGCCCTGCCGCAGCGATGTCGTCAGTCTATTTTTACTCGTTCAACGTGCGCGACAGGTCCTTTTTCGTGCGTTTCGACTACACCGATTCAGGCGTGATCGAGCAGGTCGCTAGCCGAAAAGATCTGGTGAGCGTGCCCATCGCGACGCGCAACGACGGACGTTTCGATGTGCGCGCACACCGCAGCCAATGGTCGTGGTGGGAGCCGGATGAAATCGATCGGACCGACACCATTTATGTGGATCGGCCGACCGGCGAAAAAATCGCCGGCGCCCGGCCGCCCAACCAACCGGTCGGCTTTTCCCGCGTGTTGTGGGTCGACCGAAAAAGCCGGACCGCCTATTACCGCGAAATCGAGTTCTAGCGCGGCAAGTTGCGCGACTGGCAATCGATCCGGTATTCGCCCACTTGAGTCGTCGGCGTCATGCGGCACACCCTCAGCTTGCCGGTGGCCTGATCGACGAACCAAACCTTAGACCCCGCCGTCACAATACCGTCGGCGGTGCTGGCCTCGGCCATTTTGCGGTCGGCCGGGGCCGTCGTCGTCGCCGGGCTACCTCGGAATACGCGCACGTTGGCCTCGCGGGTTTCGATGATGCTCGCCGATTGGCCGCCGCGCACGACTTGAACATCGCGGTCCTGCGCACTGGCCGCGCCGGCCTGAACCAGACCGGCGGTCAACACGGCGGAAACTGCGATCATGCGAATTGAGCCCATAATCTACTCTCCCTGTACAGTCGACAGGCAAAGTATGGCCAATCGGTATGGTTAACACCACCTTAACCCGAGATGGGTTCGCGGCTGGCGCTATTGCGAATGTTTGTCCAGCCACTCCTTGGCTAGCCGCTGCGCCTCGGCGACCTGCTCGGGACTCATGTCCGACGCCAGTTCATCACGAAAATTGGCCGCGTCGGCGCTGCCTTGTGCGGCAGCGAGGTTAAACCACATGTGGGCGAGCACAACGTTCAGCGGCACTCCGGGAAAGCCGTTTTCGCGCATGACGCCGAGGTTGACCTTGGCGATGACGTTGCCGCCCTCGGCAGCCTTGCGATACCACTTTGCCGCTTCGGCATAGTCCTGCAGGACGCCGTTACCCTCTTCGTACATTACCCCGAGATTCTGTTGCGCGCGCGCGTGTCCGTTTTCGGCCGCGCGGCGGTACCAATTGGCCGCTTCGACATCGCTTTGCGGTACACCCAGGCCCTGCTGAAACATGATGCCGATATTTCGCTGCGCTTCGGTATCGTCTTTTTCGGCAAGCGGCATCCATAGCTTGAGAGCGGTCGCGTAATCCCCGCTCTGGAAAGCGGCGACGCCATCGTTGAAGATTTTGTTAGAGCTTTGCGCGATCGCCGGAACGCTGGCCAGCGACAGCAGAACTGTAAGGACAGATAAACATCGTTTCATCGCGGCAAACTAACATCGATTTCAAGGCGAAAAAAAGGCTAATGACGGGGCACGGCCGATGCTTCCAATTTGGAGCTTTTACGCCGAATTTGTGCCAGCCCCGCTGCGCAGCTTCGCCTCATGGGTCTCGATTGCCGCAAGCGCGCAGCGCAGCATCGGCGTTTCGATACCGTGAGCGGCGGCGCGGCGAACCAAATCGCCAATCACATGTTCGCCTTCGGTCGGCCGCCCGGCTTCCATATCGCGCAGCATCGAGGCGGCGAACGGTGAGCCGCGCGTCGTGAACATACGGTTATAGAGTTCCAGCGTCTTGTCGGTGATCGGATGGCCGAGCGCCGCCGCAGCATCTCGGCACTCGGCTAACGCACCAAGCAGAAACGCCTCACCCGAAGGGGCCTCGAGTATTTCGCCGACGGTTGCGCGGGTAATCATGTTGGCGGTGGCGAGCGCCGCCAGCATAGAGAATTTGTCCCACATGGTTTGCACAATGTCGGGGCTGTACTCGATATCGCAACCAGTTGTCGCGTCGAGCGCTGCAAACGCGTCGGCGCGGCCCGATGGCTTGCCATCGAGCGTGCCGAAAACAATGCGCTGAAAGTCGCCGAAATGGCGGATTTCGCCAGTCTCGGGATCGAGCGCCGCGCCGATATAACAAACGCCGCCGCACACATTATGGTCTCCGAAACGCGCTTGCAGAATTTCGATATGTTGCAGGCCATTGAGCAACGGCAGGACGACGCTGTCGGGGCCCATGGCTGGTGCGATCGCCACCATCGCGTCGTCCAGATCGTAGGCCTTGCACGACAGCAACACGATATCGTAGGGCGTGTCGATTTCGCCGCTCCCGACCGTGGCCACCGGCTGCACGATATCGCCAAAGCCGCTGCGAACAATCAGGCCATCCTTCTCGAGCTGTGCGCGCCGCCGGCCACGCACCAAAAACGTAACGTCGGCGCCGCCTTCGGCAAGCCGGCCGCCAAAACAGCCGCCGACGCCGCCCGCCCCCAAAACCAGGATACGCATCACCGATCCCGCCTCTTTCAGTCTCTTGGATCCCCGCCGAACGAACGAGGGCGCAGCAATTACCTAACACGCACCCGCTTTGTCTAGCCACGGTTTCGCCGCTTCGCTAGTGTCGGTAAACACAAAACCGGCGGTCCACAGTCTCAGCGGACCCGTCGCATTGCACCAATTCGGAGTTCGCAAGATGACCGATACGCAACCTCAGGCGGACACACGGGGTCCGCGCCGCGCCCTGGTGACTGGCGCGTCGCGGGGACTGGGCCGCGAAATCGCCCTGGCATTGGCGCGCGACGGTTACGACGTCGCCCTCACCAGCCGCGACATGGGTTTGCTCGAAGAGCTCATAGCCCATCCCGATTTCGCTGGCGTAAAATCCATCCCGATCTCCATGGAGTTGCTGTCGCAAGACAGCATCGATCAAGGATTCGACGCCGCCGTCGAGGGTCTTGGCGGCCTCGACCTGTTGGTCAACAACGCCGGTCGGGCGCTGCTCAAACCGGCGATCGAAGTAACCTGGGACGAGTGGGACTCGGTTGTCGACGTCAATCTGAAGGGCGCCTATTTTCTCTCCAGCCGCCTTGCCCGCCACTGCATCGAGGCCGACCGCGCGGGCGCCGTCATCAACATTGCCTCGACCCATGGTTTGACCGGGTTCGCCGCCCGCACGGTTTACGGCACTTCGAAAGGCGGCATGATTCAAATGACGCGCATGCTGGCGATCGAATGGGCCGAGTACGGCGTTCGCGTCAACGCCGTCGCGCCCTCTACGGTCCTCACCCAATCGCGCCGAGAGATGTTGAACGATCCCGAGGTCCTCGAGCGCATGCTCAACCGCATACCGTCGAAACGCTTTCCCGAGCCGGGCGAGATCGCGGCCGCTGTGCGCTACCTCGCGAGCCCCGACGCCATCTCGGTCACCGGGCACACGCTGGTTGTCGATGGCGGCCTCACCGCTGCCTAGACGCGGCGCGCATTCATGATAAATTCGCATTTGTCCGGACTACTTTTATTTGACAATTCCTGCCGGATGTTCGAGTGTCTGCGCGAGTCAAAAGACTCATTCGCACCAACGAAGAAGGCCCGTTCATAAGAGGCCTGAGGATGATCACGGGCGTTGCCCTGCAGTGCGGGGGCGCCGCCCAATATTGGGAGGAATTCATGAAATTACTAACAAGCGCGGCCGCCGGCGCCGTGTCGGCGGTTGCCCTGTTGGGCGCAGCGACGCTCGCCAATGCAGCCGAGTTGAATGCACAAGAAAAAGCGTTGATCGAAGCCGCCAAAGCGGAAGGCGAAGTCACCATCATCAACCCGATTTTCGCCGAACGTACGGCCAAACGGATGGGCGAAGCGTTTAAAAAGCGTTACGGCTTGGGCGACGATTTCAAATTCAACAACCTGCGCAAAGGTACCGGGGCGACGGTCGCCCAGGTCACCCAGGAAATCAAAGCCGGCAAGTTCACCGTTGATGTCCATCTCGTCAGTGCGCCGGGCTTCTTCGACCAAGCCGCCAAGCGCGGCGCCTTTCTCGAGCTCGACAGCGGTTACTGGAAGGACAGTGAAGAATTGGTCAAGAAGGCGGGTCAGTATTCGAACTACCCGTATGTTGTGACCCCGCTGGCCTATTCGTTTCAGCCCGTCTGGAACAGCTCGTGTCCGGGCATGGCGGACTTCAAAATCAATTCCTACAAGGATGCCTTGGCGGAGAGCCTGAAGGGCAAGTCGATCGCCTCCGACATCACCAAGAGCTTTACCTACACGAATACAGTGATCGCGCTCTCGCGGGCCGGAGCGGTCAATCTTGAAGATCTGTGGACCGGCCTGAAAGCGCAAGATCCGGTCGTCGAGTTCCGCACCGAGCCGAAGATGCAGATGCTGATCTCGTGCGAGCGGGCGTTCGACATGTGGAACATCACAGGGCGCGTCTATCAGAACGTTCTGAAGCAGCCCAAACTCGCGAGTGTCCTCAAGACCGGCACCTACAAGGAAGGCCAGGTCATGCTGGGTAACCAGCTTGCGGTGCTCAAGGGCGCGCAGCACCCGAACGCCGGCAAGCTGCTGGTCGAATTCCTGCTTAGCAAGGAAGGCGCCGACATCTACGTTGAGGGCGAGGCGCTTTACAGTTTCCGTTCCAACTACACGCCGCCCGACGCCGCCAAGCCGTACCTGTTCGACTTGAACAAAGAAAAGCTGGTCGGTATGGACGACTGGGTCGGTGCGCAGGGCGAGTTCAAGCCTGTGCGTGAGAAGTGGCAGAGCTACTTCCAGTAAAGCCCGACGTGTGTTGCAGATGTGGACCTCGCCTGATGGCGAGGTCCGCTTCTGTCGTTGTGCATGTCAGCGCGGTTAGTTGATTATATCTCGCATCGTACCGGTATCACTCGCCACGATTCGCCACACGGGATTTGAATAACGATGAGCACACAAACGATACCCCTGACGGTCGAAAGGTCTGCCCGGGCAAACCGCTTTCGCGGTCTGTGGACCCAAGAAAATGTGGCCACCATGGTGGTCAGCATTATCGTCGCTGCGGCGGTCATTGTACCGCTGGGCGTGCTCTTTGTTTCGAGTTTCCTTGTGCTCGACCCGCTCGGTTGGGACACGACCTGGGGCTTCGGCAACTATGTCACCCTGTTCACCGACCGGGTCATTCCCAAGGCCTTCCTCAACACCCTTCTCGTCAGCTCGGGCTGTACCGTTTTGGCGACATTTTTGGGCGTTTCCATTGCCTGGATCAATGCGCGCACCAACTGCCCGTTCCGCGACTATCTCGAGCCATTCAACCTGATCCCGTTCTTCCTCAGCCCCTTCGTCGGCGCCATCGCCTGGTATAATCTGGCGTCGCCGCAGACCGGCCTGCTCAATTCGCTGGCGCGCGACTATCTCGGGGTCGAGGGTTACATTTTTAACGTTTCCAATCTGTGGGGCGTGATCTGGGTCACCGGCATCTTCTTTGCGCCGCTGGTCTATCTGTTCGTCGTCGGCTCGCTGCGCCGCATGGACCCCTCGCTCGAGGACAGCGCGCGCACGACGGGCGCCGGCCTGTTCCGCACCACGATGACGGTGACGCTGCCGCTGGTCATGCCAGGCATCCTCTCGGGCGCAATCATCGTGTTCGTGACCAGCGCCGGCGAGTTCGGCGTGCCCTTCAAACTCAGTGCGCCGCACGGCTGGCAGACCCTGACGACGCAGATATTCTCCAAGGCCGTCGGCGACGACGCCAACCACTATCTCGGCGCGACAATGGCCATGTCTCTGGGCGCCATCACGGTGTTCCTGATCTGGATCCAGCAGCGCTACATCGCCCCGCGTTCATTTACTACGGTGACCGGCAAGGGCTTTCGACCCAACGTGCTCGACCTCGGCCGCTGGCGCTGGGCCGCGTTTGCCTACAACGTTGCCTATATCCTGGTCGCCGTCGTGCTGCCGATCGCCTCTCTAATCATCGTCAGCCTGCATCCGGTCTGGACCGCGGAGATCCTGCCGAGCGAGATGAGTTTCGACAATTACCGCAAGACGCTTTTCTTCTGGCGGGATGACAGCATTGATGCGGCCACCAACGGCATCATCAACAGTTTAATTTTGGCCACTGTCGGCGCTACCATCGCAATGGTCCTGGCGCTGGTGGTCAGCTACATGATCCACCGCACCAAGGGCGTGGGATCGCGCCTTCTCGACTTCCTGTGCGTCGTGCCGATCGGGTTCCCCGGTATTGTGTTGGCGATGGGCGTTCTGGTGACTTACATCCAGACGCCGATTTACGCGACGCTGTGGATTCTGCTGCTCGGCTACATCACGCGCTTCTTTCCCTACGGCCAGCGCAATATTTCCTCGATCATGCTGGCAATCTCCGAAGAGCTCGACCAGAGTTCACGCATGGCAGGCGCGTCCTGGTTCACGACGTTGCGGCGCATCACCATTCCCTTGCTCAAGCCGGGCATATTTGCCGGATGGATCCTGCTGTTCGTTATCTTCCTGCGCGAACTGTCGATCTCGATTATCCTATATACAACCGGCACCGAGACGCTTTCGGTTGGAGTCTACTATCTGTCCAACTTCGAAAACGAACCGCTCACGGCGGCGCTGTCGATGGCGCAGACGGTGCTCTTGCTGGTCGCCCTTTACATTTTCCGGCGTGTCGCCGGGCGCGAAGCGCTCACGGCCTAGCACCTGATCGGATCAAGAAAGATGGTTAGTCAAAACGTATCGGGCCCCTATCTGGAGGTGAAGAATCTCGTCAAATGGTTCGGCGAAGACCGTGCCGTCGACGACATCTCCTTCGGCATCCCCAAGGGCGCCTTCCTCACCCTGCTCGGCCCCTCGGGCTGCGGCAAGACGACGACGTTGATGAGCATCGCCGGTCTGCACAGCATCGATTCGGGGCGAATTCGCGTCGGCGACGTGGTCTACACTTCGCCTAAGGAAGGCATTTTTCTGCCGCCGGAAAAGCGTGATATCGGCATGGTGTTCCAGAGCTACGCGATCTGGCCGCACATGACCGTCACCCAGAACGTCGCCTACCCGTTGGAAATCCGCAACGTGCCGCGATCGGAGATCAACGATCGTGTCGCCGACGTGCTGGCACTGGTCGGCCTGACCGATATGGCTGCCAAGATGGCAACCCAGCTGTCAGGCGGCCAGCAACAGCGCGCTTCGCTGGCCCGCGCCATCGTCTCCAGCCCGCGCCTCCTTTTGTTCGACGAGCCTTTGTCCAACCTCGATCTAAAACTGCGCGAGCAGATGCGCGTCGAACTCAAGCGCATCCAGCACGAAGTTGGCATCACGTCGATCTACGTCACGCACGATCAGTCCGAGGCGCTGGTGATGAGCGACGAGATCATCGTCATGAGCAAGGGCCAAATCGAACAGCGCGGCGGGCCGCTCGAGATCTACAGCCGGCCGGTCAACGAATATGTCAGCAACTTCATCGGCGTGGCCAATCTGCTCAAAGGTCGGGTCGTGGAGATTTCCGAGCCGGGTCGCGGCGCCGTGGAAATCACCGGACACGGCAAGGATATCCGGGTGCCCTGCCAGTTGGGGCCGGGCATTGCTGAAGGCGAACCAGCGGTACTCTCCGTGCGGCCAGAAAATGTGCGCGCCGAGCGCGAAAACGGCGGCGCCAACGACCTCGAAGGCGAAGTTTCGCAGGCTATTTTCCTCGGCAGCTATGTCGATTGCCGTGTGCGCTGGGGCGATTTCGAGTGGAAAGTGATCGCCCATCCCCGGACCGGTTTAAAACAAGGCGAGAAGGTCTATCTGCGGTTCGACCCCGAGCACACATTGGCGGTGCAGCCATGACCGATATGCAACAAGGCATGGTCGAGATCGAGCACTTACACAAGCATTTCGGCCCGGAAACGGCGGTCAAGGATTTCAATTTATCGATCGCGGAAGGCGAATTTGTGACCCTTTTGGGTCCTTCGGGTTGTGGCAAGACGACGACCTTGCGTTGCATCGCCGGCCTGGAGCGGCCGGAAGGTGGTGAAATCCGCATCGGCGACGAAATCGTCGTCTCGCCGGAGAAGGACATCTACCTGTTCCCCGAACATCGCAATATCGGCATGGTGTTCCAGAGTTATGCCGTCTGGCCCCATATGACGGTGTTCGACAATGTGGCGTATGGCCTGCGGGTGCGCCGCGCCTCCAGTTCGGTGATCAAGAAACAGACGACCCGGGCGCTCGAGCTGGTCGGGCTCGACCATCTTGCCGACCGTTACGCCACCAAGCTCTCCGGCGGCCAGCGCCAGCGCGTCGCCCTGGCGCGCGCGATTGTCTACGAGCCCAAGGTCATCCTGTTCGACGAGCCGCTGTCGAACCTCGACGCCAAGTTGCGTGAGCAAATGCGCGACGAGATCGTCAGGCTGCAGAAAGAGGTTGGCATCACCTCGGTGTTCGTCACCCACGACCAATCCGAAGCGCTGGTGATGAGCGACCGGGTGGTGGTGATGGACAAGGCAGTGATCCAGCAGATCGGCGACCCGCAGAATATCTATGCCAATCCGGTGAATACGTTCGTGGCAAATTTCATCGGTGTTGCCAGCCTGCTTGAGGGCTCGTTGCTCGGGCGCACCGGCGATTATTGCGACATGGAAATTCCGCTCGGCGACGACCGGCCGCCGCTGCACATCAAGGCCGTGGGCGGTGACGGCGCACAAAAGGGCGACCCGCTGTTCTTGAGCCTGCGCCCGGAAGACATTGTGCTCCATCTCGAGGCGCCGAACGGCGCCGCCAACGGCAACGTGCTCGAAGGCGACGTGATCGACACCGTCTATCTCGGCAGCTTTCTCGAGTGCCGGGTCCAGGTGGGCTGCCACGAGATCGGCATCCAGATCGACCATTTCGAACAGCTCGCGCCGGGACAGAAAGTTTTTTTAAGCTTCAAGCCCGACCACGGACTTTGCCTGACGTCGTGACCGGCCAGTCATGTCCGGACAGGTTAAAAACGTGATACCGAATCGCTTGAAAAACGTCGCCGACGGGCGCATAGTTTAGTGCGTCGAAGTTGTGAGATTGTTGGCCCACGCGTCTCTGATGACGCGGTCGATTGGCTCACATCTTCGCCTCCTAGGACGAACGCAAATAGGGAGGTGCGTAGGCATGAATCCACCCGACAGTCCATCCGGCCCCGCCGGCGTGCGGGGCCACGGTGCGGAAACTGCGGCAGCCTAGGCAATCCGCTTGAAACTCCCACCGATCACACATTCGAAGAAACCTATTGACTAGGGATACGGTCGAGTAGGCCGCTCCCGGTCCCAAGATAAATGCCCGGTCATACGCTCCGGGTCACGACGAAAATGTCGAACGAACCCCGCCCGCCACAGAGCGCGGCGGGGTTCTTGATTAGACGCTGGGTGATCACCCGCAAGCAGAATGACTGGCTCAGGCCTCGCCGTTCGACAAGCTCCGGGTGAGGTCCTCATGGTGAGCCTGTCGAACCACGAGGGCTGAACCCGCTGTCACCGCGCATAAAAAAGCACGCTTAGTGGCTTTTTGCCGCAATAACCGGCGCGTCGCCCTTGATCTGGGTTCGGTGCATGATGCGGCGCGCCACAGGATCGAACGGATCGCGGCGGTGCATGGTGCAGCGATTGTCCCACATCACAAGATCGCCCGGCTGCCATTTGTGGCGATAGGTGAATTTTTCCTGGTCGCAATGGGCCCACAGCCGGTCGAGCAAGGCTTCGCTGTCGGCGACAGCGGCGCCAACCACATAGGCGTTGAGGCGCCGGCCGAGATAGAGCGCCGCGCGGCCGGTTTCGGGATGGATGCGGATAACCGGGTGGCGCGCGCCCGGCGCCCGGCTCACGTCGCGCACCGGATCGTGGGTCGAGCGCAGCTGGCCGCTGCTGTCGTAGCTCGAATCGTGATTGAGGATCTTGCCGGCGATCTCTTGCCGCAACTCTGCCGGCATTTCGTCGAGCGCGGCGTACATGCTCATGAAGCAGGTATCGCCGCCGTCCGCCGGAATTTCCAGACTGTAGAGCAGGCTCGCCGGCGGCGGCTGGTCCAGATAGGACATATCGGTGTGCCACGCGGCCTCGCCGTCGCCCAATACGCCGATCGTGGCCGCACCCTGGGTCACGTTCGAGATGGTGAGAACCTCCGGGAACCCGTCGGGCGAAAACGGCTCCCAACCGGGGACCGAATCGAGGTCGCCGAAGCGCCGGCTGAAGGCGACCAGCGCCGCGTCCGACAACTGTTGGCCGCGAAACACCAATACCAGGTGGTCGAGCCACGCCGCACCAATCGCCGCAACGGTCTCGACGGACAAGTCCGCCGAGAGATCGATGTCGCGGACTTCGGCGCCGAGCGCCGGCGCAAGCGGTTGGAGGTTAAGCACGGGGCGCGTCTCCTGCTGGCCCGGGTTAGGGTATCGACCGAAACCTACGGCAACCATCCGATGTGTCAACGGCAACCCCTGGCACGATAGCGCGGGTTGTGCTGATCTGCGACGGCCATGCGCTACGCCATGTTTAGCAGAGCCGTTGCCGGGGTCACGCTGGTGTCTCTCGTCGCGCAACCGCGCGTGCTGATCATCCTGCCGTTGTTCGAGAGCGGTGGCATCGGCAATCTGTTCGCCCTGATGCTGCTCGCTGTCTTGGCATTAGCGCTCGTATCCATTGCCGGTCTGTGGCTGGGCCGCTGGTGGGGATTCCTGGCGTTCTACGGCTATGGCGTCACTTCGACCCTGCTGCTCGGAAATGCGCTGATCCCCTTCGTGGTTCGCCTCGCCCCCGCCGACGCACGCGCCGAAGGTGTGATCGCGGTGAACGCCGTTGCGTTGCTGGCGGTCGCCTTCCTACAGTGGAAAGGCACCAAGCGCAGCATCGGCAGTTCATAGCCGATGGCGCTGTTTCTCGAGACCCTCGCCATACTTCCGAAAAATATGCAATGTCTCGGGAATGAACCGAAGTGCCGGTAGCGTACTCGGTTTTTTCGTGAGTGCAGATATGAGCGATACGCCAGCAAACGATAGTGAACAAATAGCGCAGCTCGACGCGAGCCCCTACAAGGTACGGCGATGCCGGTACGGCCTGATGAGTTTCATAGCGTCTGACGACACCATTGGGCGCGCACTCGAACTGTATGGGGAATTTGCCCAAAGCGAAAACGATCTCATGGTCCGCCTGATAAAGCCCGGCGACACTGCCGTCGATGTTGGCGCCAATGTTGGCACCGTGACGCTAGCTCTGGCACGGGCGGTAGGTCGCGAAGGGCGTGTTTTTTCGTTCGAACCCCAACGACTGGTTTTTCAGAACCTCTGCGCAAGCTTGAGCCTGAATGGCCTCACCAATGTTTACCCCATGCAAAGCGCGGTCGGAGACCGCGAGGGCTCAGTTAAGTCGCCCGAGTTAGATCCCACACGCGCTGTCAATTTCGGGGCGGCACGCCTGGATGAGAATAACGCTGGCATGGAAGTGCCGCTGACGACTATTGATCGGCTCGATCTTGCCGACTGCACATTGATCAAAATCGACGTGGAGGGCATGGATTACGAAGTATTGCTGGGCGCAAGCGCGACAATTCAACGGACGCGACCTCATATCTATATGGAAGCCAAATCGGGCGAGAATACCGCCAACGCGATTCGTTGGCTTCAGGACCGCGATTACGATCTCTATTGGCACTTCGCGACGTTTTTCTCGGCTACGAACTACCGCGGCAATACCGAGAACGTATTTGGCGGACGCGGCGACATAAACATGCTCGCAGTTCCCACAGAATCGGGTCTACGCGCGCGCCTCCCTCACATAGAGGGTCCCAATGCGGACTGGCAATCGGACTATCGCAAGTTCCGGCTCTCTGATCGCAGTCTTATGGATCCATAATGGTTTAAGCGGGCAGCCATGATCACGTGCGAACATCACGGAACCTGCGAAGACGCTGGCTATCGGTCTCGGGCTGCTGGCTGTTTTCATCCTGGCGACAACGCTGGTGTGCGTCTGGCTCCACGGGGTCGACAACTGCGAGCGCATGTTCTGCGAAATCCTCTTCATGCGCCGCCCGCTTGCCAACGTCTCGTATTGCGAATGGTGGTTCGACCTGTTCCGCTAAACTGCCCGCCGGCACCAAGGCAGCCGCATTCCCCCGGTGGCCGAAACCAAGTACGGTTCCCCTTCCTTTGTGAAATTCGGGGCCGCGCAACCCATGAATACATTCTCGATCGGCTCCCTGCGTCTCGACCGGATCGATGAGCTGTGCGGTCCGGCGGTCGATCCCTGGACGCTGTTGCCGGCGCTGCCGGCCGATGCGGTCGAGCGGAACATCGACTGGTTCGCGCCGGTCTTCTATGACGTCGCGGCGGAAGCGCTGATCCTCAGCCTCCATGGCTGGGTGGTGCGCACCCGCCACTTCACCGTTCTGGTCGAGGCGTGCGGCGGCAACCACAAGGACCGGCCGTCCTATCCCCGCGTCCACCAGCTCGACACGCCGTGGCTCGAGCGGTTGCGCGCGGCCGGCATCGCGCCCGAGGAGATCGACTTTGTCTTTTGCTCGCACCTGCATGTCGACCATATCGGCTGGTTCACCGAGCTTCGCGACGGCCGGTGGGCGCCGACCTTCCCCAACGCGAAACACCTGATCGCGCGGCGCGAATTCGACAACTGGAACCCGGAAACCCGGACCCTGCCGCCGTTCATCCTGCAGGACGATTGCTTCGCCGACAGCGTGGCACCGATCGTCGCCGCCGGCCAGGCGGTGCTGGTCGACGACGGCCACGAGATCGACTCCGACCTGCGCATCGAGGCCTCCTACGGACACACGCTGGGCCACTGCAGCCTGCGCGCGACCAGCGGCGGCGAGACCGGCATCTTCTGCGGCGACATCATGCACTCGCCGATCGAGATGACCTATCCCGAGGTGAACACCTACGCCTGCGAAGACCAGGACGCGGCGCGGGCGACCCGGCGCGCCCTGCTGGAAGAGGCGGCTGAATATGGCCATAGCCTGCTGCCGGCGCACTTTCCGCCGCCCTATTCGATCTGCCGGGTCGGCCGTAAGGCGGACGCCTTCGAAGTGCTGAAAACCGATTGAATGCGACTGCGCGGCGATCCAAAAGGAGAATTATGATGGCTGGTAGACTCGAAGGAAAAGCGGCGCTGATTACCGGCGCCAGCCGGGGCCAGGGCGCCGCCGAGGCGCACCTGTTCGCCGCCGAAGGCGCCAAGGTGCTGCTGTGCGACGTGCTCGACAACGAGGGCGAGGCGGTCGCCCAGGCGATCCGCGACGACGGCCTCGCCGCCCATTACCGCCATCTCGATGTCACCCACGAGGCCGGCTGGCAGGCGGCGGTCGATTTTGCCGTGCAGGAATTCGGCGCCCTGCATGTGCTGGTCAACAACGCCGGCATCGGGCTGCGCAAGCCCTCGATGCTCGATATCAGCCGCGACGAGTGGCAGCGGGTGCTCGACATCAATCTCACGGGGCCGTTTCTCGGCACCCAGGCGGTTGCGCCGGCAATTCGCGACAGCGGCGGCGGCGCCATCGTCAATATCGGCTCGATCGCCGGCATGACCGGCCACTTCGCCACCGCCTACACTGCCGCAAAATGGGGCATCCGCGGCCTCACCAAGAGCGCGGCGATGGAATTCGCACCGTGGAACATCCGCGTCAATGCCGTCCACCCCGGCATCGTCGATACACCGATCGTCGCTGGCTCCGACGATTTCAAGGAGGCGATGGAATGGATGACCCCAATGGAACGCATCGCCCAACCCGAGGAAATCGCCGCCGCGGTGCTGTTCCTGGCCAGCGACGAGGCCGGCTTCGTCACCGGTATGGACATGGCCGTCGATGGCGGGTTTCTCGGCGCCGCCGCCTACCGCCAGGTCTTGCAGCGCGCGATGTCTCAGCCGGGAGCAAAGATTTAGCCGATTTTCAGGCGCGGCGACGGGTCGCAGCCATCGCCCCATCGAGCGCTTGAGAACCGCGAGTCCCGTTGCAATTATTGCGGCCCTTCGGACAATCAGGCCGCTGAGAGGTTTTATGCGCCATATCTGCCGGACAATTGCCGCAACCATGATGGCCGTTTTGGTCGCAAGCGCCGGAGCTACGGGCGCTTCGGCACAGGATACCCGCGTGGTAAAGATCGACATCGTCGACCGGGCAGCCGCCGGCGCCGAGGTCGAGCAATCCGGCGGCACCGGCGTGGTGCGGGTCACCCAGGGCGAGAAGGTCGAGTTGCGCTGGACCAGCACCGAGGCCACGGAACTCCACCTGCACGGCTACAACGTCCGGACCAAGGTGGGCGAAAATGGCGAAGCGGCGATGACCATCGACGCCCGCGCTGCCGGCCGCTTCGCCATCGAAAGCCACGGGTTCGGCGCCGACCACCACGCCGAGAAAACGCTGATCTATCTCGAAGTGCTGCCGCGCTAGGTGACCGTGGTCGCTTCCTTGTTCCATCGCGTTTTGTTGAGAAATTTGCTCGCGCATATTGGCTATGGCGCTATCGCCGCGCTGGTGTTTCTCGCCTCGGCCGCGCCGGCCCACGCCCACGCGTTCGCCCAACGCTACGACCTGCCGATCCCGTTGTGGCTCTATGTGACCGGCGCCGGCGCCACGGTTGCGGTGTCGTTCGTCATCGTCGGCATTTTCGTGCGCAAGGAGCGCAAGGGCGACGAGGTCCCGCGCCTCGAGCTGTTGGACACACCGGTCGGCCGCGTCATCGCCCACCGCTACGTGCTGTTCCTACTGCGTCTGCTGTCGGTCGGTATCTTCGTCGTGCTGATCCTTGCCGGCCTGTTCGGCATCCAGGACGACCCGGAAAGAAACATTCTGCCGACGGCGGTCTGGGTGATCTGGTGGGTCGGCCTGGCGTTTTTCAGCGCGTTGGTTGGCGATCTATGGTCCTTGCTCAACCCGTGGCGCATCGTCGCCGAATGGGTCGCCGGCGCGACGCGCCGCTTGCGGCCGGCGGCTCGTCACAAGAGCCGCGAGCTACCACCCCACGCCAGCGCCTGGCCGGCGGTGTTCGTCTTTGTGGTGTTCGCCTGGGCCGAACTGGTCTGGCCCGACCGGGCGGTTCCGGCGAGCCTGGCGGTGGCGGTCATCCTCTACAGCTTCGCCACCTGGGTCGGCATGTATTTCACCGGTATCGAAGCCTGGCTGCGCCGTGGCGAGGCGTTCTCGATCCTGTACGGCCTGTTCGCGCGCTTCGCCCGTATCGAGCTTCGCGTGACGACGTCGAGCCATTGCAAGTCGTGCGACAACGCGGTCTGCCAGGGCAATCAGTCGAGCGATTGCCGCGACTGCGCGACGTGCTTCCGACGGGCGCGACCGGACGAGCGGCGCATCGATCTGCGGCCCTACGGCGTGGGTCTTTTGACCATGGTGGTGCCGTCGGCCTCGGCGATGGCCTTCGTGCTGCTGGTGCTGTCGACCGTCAGCTTCGACGGGTTTGCCGACACGCCGGCCTGGCGGGCGATCTTCGACGCCGCGCTTGCCGTGCCGTTCATCAGCGCGCTGCCCAACGCGCTCGGCCTGACGAACGCCAGCGGTATTATCACCACTGTCGGCATTCTGCTCACGCCGCTCATCTTTTTCGCCGTCTACATGGCGATTTGCGCCGTAATCGCGGCGCTGACCCGCGGCGGCGGCGCCGGCGAACTCGCGGGCGCTCCCAAGCGATGGTCGGCCTTAACCATCGGGCGGGTGTTCATCTTCACCCTGGTGCCGATCGCCATCGCCTATCATCTGGCGCATTTCCTGTCGCTGTTCCTGATCTTCGGCCAGGCGATCATCCCGCTGGCGTCCGATCCCTTCGGCTATGGCTGGAACCTGTTCGCCACCGCCGACTACCAGGTCGATATCGCCATCGTCGGCGCCCGCTTCGCCTGGATCGCCGCGGTGATCGCCATCGTCGTCGGCCATATCGTGGCGGTCTATCTGGCCCATGTCATGGCGCTGCGCGCCTTCGGCGACCGCGCCGTCGCCCTGCGCAGCCAATACCCGATGCTGGTTCTGATGGTCGGCTACACCATGATCAGCCTGTGGATCCTAGCCCAGCCGATCGTCGAGGCTTAGCGGCTCAAGCAGACTACCGCCGCGCCCTGCGGCCCGCCCAGAAAGCGGCGATGGCGCCCAAAATCAAAATCACACCGACGATCAGCGAAGTCGTGCGCTCGCCCGCCCGCACGTCCAGCCGGTCGCGCCGCGCCACCGCGAGCGCGCGTATCTGCGGCTCGGCGAGCAGGGCCTGAAATTCTTCTTCCAGGATGCCGCGGCGGTCGGCATCGAGCAGCAGCTCCAGTTCGGCGGCCTCCGGCGAGCCGGGCGCGGGGGCCTCCCCGGCGGCGGCGTCCAACGCCGCGCCCAAGGAGTCGAGCTGGCGCTGCGCGATCCGGTGCTGATTGAACGTCCAGGCATTCCACAGAATGGCCGCCGCCACGAGAGCGACAGCGGCGCCAATCCCCAGCCAATACCAAACGGTTCCGAAACGGGCGGACATTGGGTCAGGTCTCCAAAAAGGTGTAGCGCGCGCTGTCAGGACGGCGCGATAATAGCCGCGCGGCCAGCTGCGCTGTCAACGGATGTAGCAGGCGCCTGACCTATTGGTGCAAGACAGGATCCCAACCGATGACCGACCACCGCGCGCGTTTTCGCGTCGGCCAGCTGATCCACCACAAGCGCTTCGACTACCGCGGCGTCATCGTCGATGTCGACGCCACCTTCCAGGGTACCGAGGAATGGTACGAGACCATGGCGACATCGCGGCCGCCGAAGGACCGGCCCTGGTATCACGTGCTGGTCGACGGCGCGACGCACATGACCTACGTGACCGAGCAAAACCTCGAGCCCGATCTGACCGGCGCGCCGATCGCCCATCCGCTGCTCGACCAATTCTTCGACGAGCTGCGCGACGGGCTCTATGTGCGCGACCGGCCCGTGCATTGAGCGCATGGCCGCGGCCGGCCGTTTCCGATAGAACGGCTAAAGCGGCTTGTTTGCAGCTCATTTCTCGGGGGGAGATACGTGGGACACAGGTACGACAGCATTCTCGAAACTATTGGCCGCACGCCGGTGGTCAAGATCAACCGCCTGGCACCCGAGGGCGTGAACCTCTACGTCAAGATCGAGGCGTTCAATCCGCTGGGATCGGTCAAGGACCGCCTGGCGCTCGGCGTCATCGAGGCGGCCGAGGAAGCCGGCGAGCTGAAACCCGGCCAGACCGTGATCGAGGCGACCAGCGGCAATACCGGCATCGGCCTGGCCATGGTGTGCGCCGCCAAGGGCTATCCCCTGGTGGTCACCATGGCCGAGAGCTTCAGCGTCGAGCGGCGCAAGCTGATGCGCTTCCTCGGCGCCAAGGTGGTGCTCACCCCGGCGGCCGACAAGGGCACCGGCATGGTCAACAAGGCGATCGAGCTGGCCGAGGCCAACGGCTGGTTCCTCACCCGCCAGTTCGAGAACGAGGCCAACCCCGACTTCCATTCGCGTACCACGGCGCAGGAGATCCTCGATGATTTCGACGGCGCGCCGCTCGATTACTGGGTCACCGGCTACGGCACCGGCGGCACCTTGAAGGGCGTCGCCCGGGTGCTCGCCAAGGAACGCCCCGATACCAAGATCGTGCTGTGCGAGCCCGAGGACGCGCCACTATTGCGCAGCGGCACCGCCCAGGAACGCAACCCTGACGGCTCGCCGGCGGCCTCTCACCCATCCTTCAAGCCCCACCCGATGCAGGGCTGGACACCCGACTTCATTCCCAAGCTGACCGGCGATGCGGTCGACACCGGGGTGATCGAGCGGCTGCTGCCGATCGCCAACGCCGACGCCATGCGCTGTTCGCGCGAGCTGGCGCAGCAGGAAGGCATCTTCGTCGGCGTCTCGGGCGGCGGCACCTTGGCCGGCGCGCTAAAGGTGTGCGAGGACGCCAACCCGGGCGCCACCATTCTGGCCATGCTGCCCGATACCGGCGAACGCTACCTGTCGACACCGCTGTTCGGCGACATCGTCGACGATATGACGGAAGAGGAGCTTGCGCTGTCGGCCTCGACGCCGGGCTACCAGCGCGCCGCCGCGGAATAGCGTTTAGATCCAGCCGTTCCTCACCCTGAGCCTGTCGAAGGGTGAACGCATCTCTCATCACCCCCACCTAAATCCTCCCCCATCAAGGGGGAGGACTTTCGTGCGTGCGAGCCGCACGACGGTATCCCCCTCCCCCCTTGTGGGGGAGGGATGGGGTGGGGGTCCTAAAATTCAACCTCATCCCTCGACAAGCTCAGTGTGAGGCTTAAATTACGGCGGTGCCTTGGCGTCGAAAATTTTGCGATTTATTAACCATACCTTATCCGATTAGCGGATACGGTTACGCTACTTGGCTTATCGTTATAGAATACCGCCTGCCAGAGAATTTCTCTGGAAAAATCGAGTAATTTGCCCAACACTCGGAGCGTACGTGATCATTCCCCGGAGTATTCAGCGTATGAACAAGGGTAATCTCGATCGTAGCGGCGCTCCGCGGCGGCCAGCACGACTGGCCCGCAAAAGCCGAGCCCGCGCAATTTCCGGCGTTCGGGCGGCGTTCGGGCGCCTCATGGTCGCTCACGCTGGCGCCGTCGCCGCGGAATACACCTTCCTGGTCGCGTTCATCGCCATTCTCGCCGCCATCGGCATGGTTCTGCTGGGCGACGACTTGCAGCAATATTTTCAAGGCCTGGCCGACTCGATCGAGAATGCCAGTACGCCGACCGCGGACCCGTTCGCGACCTAGCGCGAAATTCAGCAAGACCGCGTCCCTCATCCTTCGACAAGCTCAGGATGAGGGGTTTGTCTGGTTAGCCGCAAATTTCATCGCCCTCATGCTGAGACTGTCAAAGCATGAGGCGCGCCGCCACCAGCTGATCGCTGGCGCCCCGGGCGCCGGCTTTTCCGAAGCCGATTACGCCGCCAGGTTCATCTGGTAACTCGCCGGCACCCAGACGAAGCCGTCGCCGTGGCGGTCGATATAACCGACCGAGGGGAACGGCATGTGGAAGCCGATCGCCGCCATCTTGTCGTCGGCGATCTGATTGAGCAGCCGCTTGCGCGACACCGCCGCAGCTTCCGGATTATCGTCCATGAAGAAGTGCCACTCGGGGTGCGACAGCGACACCGCGTAGTGCGCCACCGTGTCCGACATGATCATCAGCTGTTGGCCCGCGCTTTCGATGTGATAGGCCATGTGCCCGGCGGAATGGCCGAAGGCGTCGACGGCGGTAACGCCGGTGACGATATCGTCGCCGGGCTCGACGAAGCGCGCCATCTCGCCCATCGGCTCGGCGACCGCGCGGAACATCTCGAGCGTCGGCGGCCGGAAATCGGGGATGTTCTCGCCCTTCACCCAGTAGTCGAACTCGGTGCGGCCGAACACGATCTCGGCGTTGGGAAAGGTCGGCTTGCCGCCGGCCTGCAGGTTGCCGATGTGGTCGGGGTGGCAGTGGGTGACGACGACGATGTCGACATCCTCGACGGTATAGC
>CAJICQ010000319.1_pt1 | contig 27984 bp, 24 predicted proteins | sample 9199721 | NCBI WGS metagenome assembly CAJICQ01 (sample SAMEA7708344, study PRJEB35096) | sediment metagenome | biome: marine neritic benthic zone biome [ENVO:01000025]; feature: sediment [ENVO:00002007]; material: shallow marine sediment [ENVO:03000034] sea grass bed [ENVO_01000059] ...
ATCACCTTGTCAGGCTCTGTCGTGCCGGCCTTCTCGACCGCCTTGGCCCACATGTTGAAGCCGATGTAGTGGGCTTCCATCGGGTCGTTGAAGACGCGCTTGTCGTCGCCGATGAAGGCGTGCCACTTCGCGATGACTTCCGAGTTTCTCTCGTCATCGACGCTCATGAAATAGTTCCACGCCGCCAGATGGCCAACCAGCGGTTCGGTATCGATACCGGCGAGCTCCTCTTCGCCGACCGAAAACGCCACGACCGGAATGTCTTCCGCCGCGATGCCCTGATTGCCGAGCTCTTTGTAGAACGGCACGTTGGCGTCGCCGTTGATCGTCGATACCACGGCCGTCTTCTTGCCGGCAGAAGCAAACTTCTTGACGTCAGCGACGATGGTCTGCCAGTCGGAATGACCGAACGGCGTGTAGTTGATCAGGATGTCTTCCTTGGCCACGCCTTTGGCCATGAGGAAAGATTCGAGGATCTTGTTGGTCGTGCGCGGATAGACATAGTCGGTGCCGGCGAGCACCCAGCGCTCGACCGATCCGCCGTCTTCGCTCATCAGATATTCGACGGCCGGGATCGCCTGCTGGTTCGGCGCGGCGCCGGTATAGAAGATGTTGCGCGACGATTCCTCGCCTTCGTACTGCACCGGATAGAACAGCATGCCGTTGAGCTCTTCGACCACTGGCAGCACCGACTTGCGCGACACCGACGTCCAGTTACCGAAAATGACGTCCACTTTGTGCTGCTCGAGCAGCTCGCGGGCTTTCTCGGCAAACAGCGGCCAATCCGACGCCGGGTCGACGACAACCGCTTCGATCTGCTTACCCAGCAGACCACCCTTCTTGTTCTGTTCGTCGATCAGGAACAGCATGACGTCCTTCAACGCCGTTTCACTGATCGCCATGGTTCCCGACAGGGAATGCAGAATGCCGACCTTGATGGTGTCTGCGGCCTGCGCCGAACCAGCAAATGCCACACTGGCAGCCAGCGCCGCCGCTGCGGCGACCGCTTTACACCCCTTACTTATTTTCATCTTGATACCCTCCAACAGAGTTCGTTGTTGCACCGCAACATCTTGTGCAAGCGTCGTGCCACTACAGGGGCTGATAGCTACGCCATTGAATCCGGTGATTTTTTCTGTAAGCCCCACCGTTGCGGCGCGGAAACGGGGGCGCGCGCGGCGGGCGATGCGCCCATTTATTGGTCAATTTCCGAAAATTGTCTAAAAAAGCGGCACCAGAACGGGCGAGCTCGATCAGGCGGGGCGGATTGACCGGAGATTTTGGCTATGATGGGTTCGGGGAGTGATCCCCGCAGAGGTCGTTGTTGCACCAAAGCAGGGGCCTCGGCCCCCGCGTGCCGTCCCCGGACGGCCGCGGGGTTTTGACCATTCGGCGTCTAGAGCTAAGTCTTGAACCGGTAGCCGATCGAAAACAGCCGGTAACTGATCGCCGCCAAGGCGGCGATGCAGGCCAGGCTCACAAAGACGCCGGTCAGCAAGTCGGCGTCGGTACGGCCGGTGATGCCGAAGCGCACGCCGTCAACGATATAGAACAGCGGGTTCGCCCGCGCCCACGGCTGTACTGCCTCGGGCAGCTGGTCGAGCGAGAAAAAGACCCCGGAGAGAAACACGAAGGGCAGAAAGATGAAGGTCTGAACGCCCGTCAGGTGATCCCACTTGGGCGCCCACAGGCCGGTGATCTGGCTGAACAGGCCGATGATGAGTGCGCCGGCGACGGCAAAGTAGACCAGCGCCGCCGGCTCGGCCGGCAGCTGTCCGCCGAGCGGCAGCAGCACCGCCCAGACCACGCTGCCGGACACCAGAGCGCCGGTGACCGACGCGCAGGCGTAGGCGACGATCAGCTCGCCGGGGGTCAGCGGCACCGTCGCGATATCGCCGAAAATCCCTTCGGTCTTGTCATAGACCATGGAAAAGGCCGAGGTTTCGAAGGCCCGTTCGAGAACCGCGACGGCGACCAGACCGGGGATCAGGAACTCCAGGAAGGGCATGCCGAGCACGACCTTGCCGGTATCGCCGACGACCAGCGTGAAAACGCCGGCAAACAACAGGGCGCGGATGGCCGGCGCGGCCAGCGTAATCGTCCAGATCTTGAAGCCGCGTTGGATTTCGCGGCGGTAGAAGGTTGCCATGCCGCGGCCATTGACGGCGCCGAAGTTGCGTGCCCGCGGCCGCGCGCGCGGCATCACCCTAGACATGCCTGTCCCGCCCGCCGCCCATCAGCTTTTCAGCTTGTAGCCGGTCGCGAACAACCGGTAGACCAGTGCAAACAGCGCCGCGTTGACCACGATCATGACCGTCATGCTCAACCATAATTCACTGTCGGCGCGGCCGATAAAGCCGTAGCGGAACCCGTCGATTGCATGGAAGAACGGATTGAAGCGGGCCACGTCCTGCCACGTCTCGGGCAGGTGCTCGATCGAATAGAAAGTACCCGACAGGAACGATAAGGGCACGATGGCAAAATTGGTCATCGCCGCGATATGCTCGAACTTTACCGCCAGGATGCCGCCAATCAGGCCCAGCAGCGACAGCATCGCCGACGCCGCGACGGCAAAAAAGACGATCGCCAGCGGGTTGTGGATCTGCAGATCGACGAACACCCACATCGCAATGCCGGTGGCGAGACCAACTGAGACACCGCGCGTTACGCCACCGGCGGCATAGGCGACAGTCAGTTCAACCGGGCTCAATGGCGGCATCAGAACGTCGACGATGTTGCCTTGTATCTTCGATACCAGGAGCGACGACGAAGTGTTGGCGAACGAGTTCTGCAACACCGCCATCATGACGAGGCCGGGCGCGAGAAAAGCGGCAAAGGCGACGGTGCCGACCGTGCGCGCATCGCCATCGAGGGCGACACTGAAAATGGCGAAGAACAGCAGCGAGGTCACCACTGGTGCGGCCAATGTTTGCGTACCCACCTTGTAGAACCGCGTGACCTCGCGTTTATACAGGGTCCATAAACCGCGCCAGTTCACCGCACCGATTGGGCGCACCGTCGGCGGGCCCGGCAAGACGCCGTTTCCACCGCCATGCGCTGGCGATTGCGTACTTCCTCGCGTCAGATCGGTCATGCTTTAGTCGTCGTGGGTCGCTGAGCCGGTATGTATGAGACCCAGCATCGCCAGACAAGCGTAGCAAGGAATATAAATGGTTGACCGGCCTGCCGACGGAGACCAGCCCGGACCGCCAGGACGCGGGACCGGCAAGAAACGGCGCGTTCCCAAACCGGTCACCGCCGCGCGGCTGGAAAAAGCGGCGCTGGCGCATATCGACCGCTACGCCACGTCGGCGGCCAATTTGCGCCAGGTTTTACTGCGCCGGGTCGAGCGCTCCGCCCGTCTCCATGATACCGATCGCGCCGAGGCGACGGCATGGGTCGATGCGATTATCGCCAAGCTGCTCGAGCGCCGGCTACTCGACGACACCGCCTATGCGCGGGCGCGGGCCAACAGCCTGCACCGCGCGGGCGCGTCGCGGCGCAAAATCGCCGCCATGCTGCAGCGCAAAGGGGTCGCGCGAAGCGACATTGCCGGCGCGCTGGCGGCGCTCGACGACGAGTACGACGATAGCGAACTGGTGGCCGCGTACAACTATGCGCGCCGGCGGCGCCTCGGGCCCTATCGCGCGCCGGAAGCCCGCGCCGACCGCCGCGAGCGCGACCTGGCGGCGCTTGCGCGCGCTGGCTTCGGCTTCGACGCCGCGCGGCGGGTGGTCGATGCCCGATCGGTCGAAGATCTGGAAGCCGAGGCGCTCGGCGAGCGCGGCGCCGCGTGAGTGAGAACTAAGACTAACTGCCGTCGCCGGTGGCGGTCACCTCGGCGGTCGATCCCAACGTTTCGACGTTTGCCGCGCCCTCGGTTGAAGTGCGATCCCCCGGCGGCTGAAATACTTCCGGCTGGTCGCTGGGATAGCTCTCAACGTAGAGCGACGTGCTGGGAAAGGCGAAACCGCTTTTCGCTTCCTCGACGATTTCCTTTATCCGGTAGGCAAGCTGTTCCTTCACCGCCAGCCATTCGCCCCACACAGTGGTTTTGGTGAAGCAGTACAGCATGATGTCGATGCTGCTGGCGCCGAAGCTGTCGATGCGCACGAAGGTCGACACTTCGGGCGGTTTGGCGAAGTCATCGGAGTTCAGGATATAGGCCTCGATCTCATCGCGGATGTAGCGCAGCTGATCGACCGTGGTGCCGTAAATAACCCCGATTTTCCAGTAGATGCGGCGGTGGGTCATCATCGTGAAATTGGTCACCGCGTTGTCGGCGAGCGCTGTATTGGGCACTTGTACCAGGGCCTTGTCGAACTGGCGCACCGACGTCGAGCGAAAGCCGATGGTCTCGACCGTGCCTTCGACGACACCCTCGACTTTAATCCAATCGCCCTCATGATAGCGCCGTTCGGCGAGCACCAGCACGCCGGACAGGAGATTTTTCAGCAGATCCTGGGCGGCCAGGGCGCCGGCCAGGCCGAACAGGCCGAGGCCGGCGAGAATGGGTCCTATTTCGATACCCCAAATACCGAGAATCGCCGCCGCACCGATGAACATAAACAATATCTTGATCGCCTTGACGAACCACGAAACCATAGTCTCGGAGAACACATCCTTGAGGCGGCCCAGCAAGAAGCTCAGCGGTTCCACCAGGGCGACGATGCCCCAGAAAAATGTGAAGGTAACCAATGAGCGCGTGATGTTTGCCGCGATCTCGTCGAACGCCCCGGCGAGCGCAAGGACTTCGGTGGCGATAAAAAAGCCGAATACAACGGGCACGAAGCGCAGCGGTTTTTCCAGCGATTCGATGGTGCGGTCGTCGATGTCGCTTGCCGTTCTCGTTGCGATCCGCTTGAGCCAGGAAATCACGAAGTGAGCGAACAGCCGGCGGACCACCAGGAACAGCGCGAACACGCCAACTCCGATGACGATACGGCCAAAGCTGATGCCAAACGCCGTGTTGTTCCAAACATCGACGACGATGGCCCAAAAATCGGTTAGGGATTCCATGTAACGATCTGTCTTACGCCTGTTTTGTCGGTACCGGGGCCTGCCGCGCCCGCTGGCATGCGCACACCTTTATCAAACGAAATCGCGGAGTGAAAGCGCGGCGGCAGGACAAGAACCGTGCTAGTGTTGGCGAGATCGGGCCGGAGGTGGGGACATGGCAAATTGTCGCGTACCGCTTCAGCGCATTCGGCGACGCCTCTCCCGCCCGCGACGGCATCCGTTCACTTGGCTAAGGACGTTGGCCGCTTGGCCCATCAGGAGGCGGCTACCAAGGTCACCGGGGCGATCGCCGACTTTCAAAATCATCAGACGCCCTGACGACCGAAACCCAAACCGAGAGCGACACCACAATGACGATTGGTATCTGCGGCACCGGAAAAATGGGCGCGGCTATGGCCGAGCGCCTGATCGAGCTGGGCGATGACGTCGCCGTATGGAACCGCACGGCGGCGCGTACCGAGCCGCTCGTTGCCCTGGGCGCGCACGCGATGGCGACGCCGGCGGAACTGGCGCGGGCCTGCGACATCGTTATCTGCATGGTGCTGAACGACGATGCCGCAGCGGCGGTCTACGAAGGCGCCGACGGTCTGGCGTCGGCCGACTTGTCGGAAACGTTGGTGATCGAGATGAGCACCATCGGCGCGGCAACGACCCAGCGGATCGCCGGCGCGGTCTCAAGCGCCGGCGGATCGTTCGTCGAATGCCCGGTCGGCGGCACCGTCGCACCCGCGCGTCAGGGCCAGTTGCTGGGCATGGCCGGCGGTGACGCGGCGGCGTTCGAAGCGGCCAAACCGACACTCGACAAGCTGTGCCGGCGGGTCGAGCACGTCGGCGCGGTGGGCAATGGCGCGGTGATGAAACTCGCCGTAAATTTGCCGCTGATGGTCTACTTCGAAGCGCTTGGCGAGGCCCTGTGCCTTACCGAGCGTGCCGGCATCGACCGGAACCTGGCGGCCGATCTGCTGGGCGATTCGTCCGGGGCGGCAAAAGTGGCGGGTCTTTTTCTGCCAGGGATCGTCCAAGCGATCAGCGGGGATATTCCCGAAAGCTTCGTTTTCGAAATGAGCGGCGCCGCCAAGGACATGCGCCTAGTCACCGATCATGTGGCCGAAGCCGGCCTTGATTTGCCTGTCACCGCGGCGACGGGCCCCTGCTACGACGCGGCGATGGCTGATGGCTGGCAAGACCGCGACTTCCCGCTGCTGTCGGCGTGGCGCGTTCTCCATTCGGCCGCGCGATAGCCGGGCACAGCGCTAATTTGCCGCCAGGGATGCTGTTTTCTCTTGGTCTTTCGGGTCGGATACAGTTTTTTCTTCAGCCTGCGTGTCGTCGAGCAACGGTTTATCGCTTAGCCGCTGGGGGACGATGCGTTCCGACGGGAAGCGGACCGTAACCGTTGTGCCGGCGCCGATCTTGCTGCGGATATCGAAGGAGCCGCCGTGCAATTCGACGAATGACTTGGTCAGCGGCAGACCGAGACCGGTGCCTTGCTGGGTACGGCTGAGCGCGCTTTCGACCTGCCCAAACGGCGCGAGCACCATGGGAATATCTTCTTCCGCGATCCCCACACCGGTGTCGGTGATCGTGAACACATAGCCGGTGTCCTGGCGGCACCAGGATTCGATCGTGATTTTCCCGCCCGCCGGCGTAAACTTGAGCGCGTTGGTCAGGAGGTTGAGCAGGATCTGCTTAAGGTTGCGTTCATCGGCGATCAACTCCGGCAATCCGTCCGGCGTATTGTTTACAATATGGACGCCGAGTTTCTCGGCTTGCCCTTTTATGAGGGTGAGGCAGGCCTGCACAACTGCGGTAACGTCGATCGTGTCTTCCTGCAATTCGAATTTACCCGCCTCGACCTTCGACAGGTCGAGCATGCTGTTGATTATCTCCAGTAGATGGGTCCCGGAACCGTTGATATCTTTCGCATACTCCAGGTATTTCGGGCTGCCCACCGGCCCCAGGAACTCGTTCGCCATAATTTCCGAGAAGCCGATAATGGCGTTGAGAGGAGTGCGCAATTCGTGGCTCATGTTGGCCACGAATTCGGACTTTGAACGGTTCGCCGCCTCGGCCGCGTGCATGGCAGACACCAGATTCTTCTCGGCCTGCTTTTGCTCGGTAACGTCGTTATCGATGCCGCCGATGCCGATGATGTTGTTTTCGGTATCGAAGATGGGAAACTTGATCGATTGGATCAGCCGGTTTGTCCCGTCGTACAATTCGGTCTCGAACTGCAACTCCAGCGGTTTACCGGTCATGAGGATTTTTCGGTCCGCTTCGAGCAGCATTTCTGCGTTGAAGCCGCCGAGCCACTCGCTGATCGGCATCGTCAGTGCCTCTTCTTCGGCGACGCCATAAAATTTCTGATATGCCCGATTGACCATCAGCAAGCGCGATTCCGTATCCATCAGATAAATCGGTGATGGGCTGTTATCGGAGATCGCCTTGAATTGGCCCTGACTCTGGCGCAACGCGTCCTCGGCACGCATGCGGTCGGTGATTTCGGTGATCGACGCGGCCATGCGGATTGGCTCGCCGTCTTCATCCCATACCGCCTGCCCTTTGGTGCGAACCCAGACGTAAAAGCCTTGCTTATGGCGCAGACGTATCTCCAGATCGTAAGGCGATTTCGAGTCGAGGTGGACACGCAGCGTCTGCGCCGCCCGTTCCTGATCGTCGGGATGTATGACGCTCACGGCGCGACCGTGGCGAATATCGCCTTGCGAAAATCCGAGGATTTCCATCCAGCGCGGCGTGTATATTTCGTCGCCGGTTTGAAAATCCTTGAACCACATCCCGTCCTGGGTTGCCGCTATCGAAAGAGCATATTGATCTTCACTCGACCGTAGGTTCTGCTCGAGCAATTTCTCGCGTGATTTGAAAATCGTGATGGTGGCGAGCCATGCGGCCAGCAAGACGACAACGATGAATACCGGAACCTTGAGCCCCGCGGAGGCACCGAGAAGATTCAAGGCGACGACGCTGCTACCGGTCCCGGCCGAGTCATCGGCGAACCAAGTGAGCGCGACAAAAAAGGCGCCGCCGAAAACGGCGAGGCCGACGAGCGCACTTGAAATATGAAACTTGCTGTTCATTTGTCCCAGTTCGCCGCGGTGGCGCTGAATGAGCGAGCAATGCCGAGGTTACTCCTGCGAACGATTACGCACCGGGACGCGCGCGATCGCCGGTGCGCGCATAGCGATGCCGCCCACGCCAGCCGCGGACTGACGCCACCGTCGGGTCGCTCGTTAATACTCATTTCGGCGCACTTCAACATCTGCACACCATGAAAAAATCAATGAAGCTACTCGTCGATTGATTTTAGCAAAAATGTACTTCTTAATTTCTAATAACTTGGAAAACACAGTATAAATTGTTGAATTAATTTAATAAATTTTAAATAAAATTTAATCTATCTCGATAATGCCGCGATAAGTGTTCGAATCTTAGGTTTGATTAGCCGAACCTAATTTAGCGCCGTTCGGTTCCTTAATGATTAATATCGCCGCGGCACGACCAGGCGCGTTCACGTCCACCGGCAGCCAGTGGACCCGCGCCGAGCGCCGACGATCAGGCGCTCGAATCTGGTCGCCGCCGGCAAGGAATATCGAACCCTGAGGCTCTACGCGGCGGGACTTTCCGTCGCGGTTACTTCTTCTTTTTCTTACGCGCCTTGGTTTTGGCCGGGATGACCGGCAGTAAAAGATGCGATTTGTACTTTGGTCCGGTGTGCAGCGTTACCTGTTTACCGAACACCGACATCGGCCGGTCCTTGGGGTCGGTGTGAATAAACACGCCGCATCCGGTGAACGGTGGGTAGCCCGGCAGCACCACCGCATTATTCGAGCAGGAATAGACATAGTCCTTGCCGCGAACGCTCAACGCCAGCCGGTAGCCCGCCGGCACGACGATGCAGGTTGGCCATATCTCGATGTCGAGCTCGTAGACTTTGCCCGGTTTCAGCGGCCGCTTTTCGCCGTGGGTGTGCCAAGGCTGCCAGCGCTTGGTCATCTTCTTGTCGAGCTTGCGGTGCGAGGCGCGCAGCCAGCCCTGGGCGATCGGGGTATTCGGGTCGACCGTCCCCTTGAAGGTGACCTCCTTCATGTCCGGCGTGAACAGGCGCACGACCAGGAACAGATCGGCGTCTTTGGTTTCCGACGACACGAATAGCTTGGCGGCCAGCGGACCGGTGATCTCGACGTCCTCGTCGGCCGGCGGCAGGAAAAACGTCACGCCGTCGCCCACACCGTCGTAGCTGAGCTTCGCGGCTTTTTCCGGCACCTTCGCCTCGAGGCTCATATGCGCCGGATCGAGATACGCCTTGGTCCATTTGGTGCGTTTGAGAGGCCACTCGTTTTCCGCCCGCTCGACGTACTTCTCGCCGACATGGCGGACCTTCAAGAGCACCGGCGGGCGCTTGTTCCAGCCGTTCTTCTCGCCTTTGAGGAAATGGCCGAAGAACTGTTTTTGCAAGTCCAGACCATAGGGGGTGTAGAACTCGGTCCAGTGTTCGAGCCCGTGGCACTCCAGCCACTTCTGCTTCGAAGCGGCGTGCTCGAACCCCATATAATTGCCGCGCGGATGCAGCCCTTGGCCGCCCCAACTCGCCGCCGACAGAAACGGCACCTTGACCTTGGACCAGTCGGCCGAACGCGCCCGGTGGAATTTATCGTCGAGCGGATGCTTGGCGATCTCGCCGCCGAAATCGGTGCGGTTTTTCGCCAACTCGCTTTCAGACAACGTGTCGGGACCGGCAACGAGTTCGCCGTGCACACGGCTGCGCGCGCCATTCTCGCCGACACCGTGCTGCACCGACTTGACCTGGTTGGTGTACCAAATGCCCAGCCACGGCGTGAGGATGCCGCCGTGATAGGCCATATCGCGGTAAAAGTCGGCGGCGCCCTCCCAGATGCACATTGCGGCCAAATGCTTGGGCTGCAGCCCGGCGACGTGCCACTGGTTGATGGCGTAGTAGGAAATTCCCGACAGGCCAACCTTACCGTTCGACCAGCCTTGGGTTCCCGCCCAATCGATACAGGCGGCGAAGTCTTGCGCTTCGCGATATGAAAAACAGTCGATCACGCCCGGCGAGCGCCCGGCGCCGCGCGAATCCACTCGCACGCAGGCGTAGCCGTCGGGCACCCACTTCTCGGGATCAACCACTTCCCAGCTCTGGTGAATGTTGGACGATCCCGCGACCGCTTCGGGATGGTCGCGCGAGAACATCTCCCAGACCGCCGCATAACCCTCCTGCCACGCCAGATCCTTGGCATAAGGACCGTAATTCATGATTGCGGGATAAGCGCCGTCATCGTCGGGCCGGTACACATTGGCGCGCAGGACCACGCCGTCGTCCATGGTAATCGGCACGTCCCAGTCGATGCGCATGCCATCGCGCACTTCGGAACGGAATATCGGATCGTCCTGCGTCCTGATCTCGTCCATAGTCTCTTCCCCTGGGTTTTGGCGTCTCGCACGAACGCTCTTTGTTGCACCCAAAACCATATCAGCACGGGCGCTGGTTCCGAAAATAATTCTGACATCCGGCAGCCGCGGCGGCGCGCCGGTCGAGCACTCGAAACACGAGCGTCGGCCCGAAAATCTAAACGCAATGACTTCTAGCGGTGGATGCGGATGACGATGCGGCGGTTCTTCGATTGATTTTCCGCCAGCGCATTACCGGCGCCGTCGCGATTGGGCAGTTTGGGGACGGTATCGGCGAACGCCACCGCACGCATGCGCCGGGCCGGAATTTCGCTTTCCGCGAACAGCCGAACGACGTTTGCCGCGCGCGCACCGGACAGCTGCCAGTTGGTGGCGTAGCGGGCGATCGACGGCGGCGTATCGTCGGTATGGCCTTCGATCGCAATCTTGAAATTGCTATAGCGCGGTGCGACGAGGGTTTCTGAAATGCGCACCAGAATGGTCCGCGATTCCGGCCGTATTTCCGCCGAGCCGGTGCGGAAAAACGTGCTTGCCGCCAGCTCCAGCGTAATACCGCGGTCGAATGTGTCGACCCGCACGGCGTCGGCCACGCCGAGCGAGTCGACCATCGCCTCGAGTTGCGCGCGCAACTGTGCAGCCGGGCGGTTCACTGTGCGCTGACCCAGGTCCCGCGCGATGCCCGCTTGCACCTGCTCGAACGTCACCAGGTCTATCGTCGAGAAGCTCAGCAGCATGATAAAGAACGCGAGCAGCAACGTAACCGCGTCGGCGAACGTCACCAGCCATTCATGACCGGATTCTTCCTCGACGGGGCGCCGTTGATAGAAGGGTTTCATCAGCTGGCGATTTATGCGGCCTAGGCGTTCGCCGGTGCCGGTTTGCGTTTCGCCGGCTTGGCCTTGGCCTTCGGTTTCGCTGCCGCTTGTTTGGCCTCGGCTTTGTCACCTCCGGGCTTGTTCTTGAGTTGCCGGTCGATGTCGTAGCGGATCGTCGGATCGAGGTAGCTGTTCATATGATCCTGGATTTTGCGCGGACTCGCTTCGTCCGCCAGCATCGCCAAGCCCTCCACGATCATGTAGTTGCGGAAGCGGAAAATCTCCTCGCGTTGCTGAATTTTGCTCGCCGCCGGCGCAAAGACCAGACGGGCCAGCATGATGCCGTACAAGGTGGTCACCAAGGCGACGGCGAGACCGACGCCAAGCGCACCGGGGTCGCCGCCCATCTTGTCGAGCATGATGATCAGGCCGATCAAGGTGCCGACCATGCCGAACGCCGGCGCGGCCAACGCCATGTTACGCAGGATCGAGGCGCTGACCATGTTGCGGTCGAACGTCGACTCGATGACATTGGCCAGAATCGTCTTGACCTCCTCGCCGCTGTAGCCGGTGGTGATGAGCTCCACGCCGAACCGCAGAAATCCCCCGTCCCAACCGGGCGTCTTTTTGACTTCCGCGTCGAGGCTGACGATGCCTTCGCTCTGAACCAGATACGCCCAGCGGATAACACGGCCGACTTCGGCATTGAGCCGGGTGCGGCCCATGCGGTCGATGGCGAACGTGCTGGCGATCGCGCTTAACGCCTTGATCACGTAACGGAATTCGTAGCTGATGAACGTCGCCGCCAGCGTGCCCCCGACCACCAAAATGAAACCGGCGCCACTGACGAAAACCATGAAGTTGTCGGTGCTCAGCGCAATCGCGGCGAAAAACAGCCCAAACCCGACCAGCGCCGCAACGAAAGTGTTGAACGACATATGAACCTCTTGGTTCGTTCAGCTCCAATGGGGGCAGTGAAAAACTTCGTGCGCCTACCCTAGGCTGGCCGGCATTGAGGATTGGTTAACGCGATCCTACTGGCCGGCTAACGCGTTGTTGCCGTTGAGGGTTTTGCTGGTTCCTAGGGCCGGCGATCGGCGCTGCGGAAGTGCCCGCGAAACGTCCATATGACCAACGCGCCACAGGCGAGAACATAGGCCAGGCAGAACAGCGATATGGTTTCAATCGACGCGCCGGCGTCCAGGGCTAGTCCGAACACCGCGGGCGCTAGCGCCGAAGACAGGGCGATAAAGGCGACCATCATGGCGCGGATCGCGCCGAGGTGGACTACGCCGTAGAGTTCGGGCCACAACGAGCCCATCACCGGCATGAGGACGCCGACACTGACGCCGAGAAAACCCAGATAGACGAACGGCACGATCGCGGCGTCGGAGACCGCGATGACGATCAGGGTCGCCGCCAGCGGGGTCAGCATGACCGGCACGAACCGGACGCTGCCGAACCGGTCGATCAATGTTCCGACCGCCAGCGATGTCACCACCTTGAGCGCGGCGAACAGCACGAACGCACTGGCGAGCAGCTCGAGCGGCCATCCTTTGACGTTGGCGATGTGCACTTGGTGAAAAAACAATCCGGTGCCGATGAACGAAAACGCCAGGATCGCCGACGCCGCCACATAGAAACGGACATCGCGCAAGACCTCGCCCCGTGTCCATTGGGACCGAGAACCCGACGATGGGCCCGACGTGCCGCCGGTGCGTACGAGGTAGGCGCGGTGGCGCTCTCCGTGACCCGTCAGCAACCATGGAACCAGAAGGGCCAGCGCGACAGCGGCGGCCGCGGCGACCGCGAACCAGGTTCCGCGCCATCCGAGTTGGACGATTAAGACGACAACGACCGCCGGCAGGATCGCCTCGCCCGATGACAGTCCCATCGCCGCAATGGAGACTGCCTTGCCCCGGTCGGTATCGAAATAGCGCCCCATACTGGTGCTGGAGATATGAATCATCAGGCCTTGGCCGGTAAGCCGGGCGAGATACAAGCCAACCGCGAGGATGGCGATCGTCGGCGCCGATGCGATCACCAGCATCGAAATAACCAGCCCACAACACGCCGCGGCGGTGTACAGGCGCAGGTCGACCCGGTCGATCACCCGGCCCAGCCAGACCAGGGTGGCGGCGCTGGCGATTGTAGCAGCGGCAAACCACGACCCGAAACCGCCATGGGTCAAACCGTACTCGGCGCGAATATCGGCGCCCGACAATGCGATGTAGAAGGTTTGTCCGAAACTCGACGCCAGCGTCATCAAGAAGCCGAAGCCGACAAAGCGCCAGTTCTCACGCAAAAACAGTAAATAACTCATGGCTGAGCCCGATTGATCCGCCGCGGGCGCGGCGGTAAACCGCGACATAGCATAATAGTGCCGCCTGCGCTTTCGCGTCCGGCCGGTGTGCTATAAGCGCCGCTAACAGGGCCAATACGGCCATCAGGGAAGGAGTGGAGCATGAGTAAACACATTGGCATTGTCGGTCTGGGCATCATGGGCTCGGCAATTTCGGGGAACTTTCTGAAGTCCGGCTACGCGGTAACCGGGTTCGATATCGTCGCCGAGCGTTGCGACGAACTGGCGAGCAAGGGCGGTACCGTCGCCGGCTCACCGGGCGAGGTCGCCGCCAGCGCCGACATCGTCCTGACCTCGCTGCCCAGCGTGGCCGCGCTCGACGCGGTGGTCACGGGCGACAACGGTATCGCTGCTGCGGCGAACACGGCGGCACCGGTTATGGAATGCAGCACCCTGCCGATCGAAGATAAAGTGCGCAACCATGACGCCTTGGCGGCGGCCGGCGTCACCTTGCTCGATACGCCGCTCAGCGGCACCGGGGCGCAGGCGCTGACCAAGGATCTCGCGGTCTATCTCAGCGGCGACGAGGCCGCCGCCAACAAGTGCGCCGAAATCATCGACGGTTTTGCCCGTGCCCACTACTACGTCGGCCCCTTCGGCAACGGCAGCAAGATGAAGTATGTCGCCAATCACCTGGTCGCTATCCACAACGTCGCCGCCGCCGAGGCGCTGGTGCTCGGTATGAAAGCGGGCCTGGATGCGCAGACGATCTACGACGTGATTGCCGACAGCGCCGGCACCTCGCGCATGTTCGAAATCCGCGGGCCGATGATGGTTGCCGACGACTATGACGCGGCAACCATGAAGATCGAGGTGTGGCAAAAGGACATGGGCATTATCGGCGCCTTCGCCAAGTCTCTCGGCTGTCCAACGCCCCTGTTCACCACCACCTCCGACTTCTACACCGCCGGTATGGCGCAGGGCCGGGCGGCCCAGGACACCGCCGCGGTGTGCGCCGTTCTGGCGGAGATGGCGCGCCTGCGCCGCTGATCGGGCGGTTTATCGAGCCGCCAAATTGAAAGGGCCGCCGGTTTGTTCGCCGGCGGCCCTGTTTCTTATTCAGCGTTTCCCAAGACCCTTACTGGAACACAAGTTCCGGCAGAATGGTCACGATACCGGGGAAGTTGTAGAGCAGGATGATCAACGCCAAGAGCAGAATCCAATAGGGGGTCGAGCCCTTGAAGATGTCCATCAGCGTCACATTATCGCCATCTCCCTGGTTGGGTATCGAGGCCTTCACCGTATAGACCAGCAGGCCGAAGGGCGGCGTCAGGATACCCGCCTCGATGGCGAGAATACCAATCAGCGCATAGGCTAGCGGGTCCATCCCAATCGCCGCGGCGATCGGCGCGAAGATTGGCACCGTCAACAGCATGATCGAGACCGAATCGATGATCATGCCGAGGATGAACCAGACGAGCACCATCACCGTGATGACCTGCCACGGATCCAGGCCGGCATCGACGAAAAAGCCCTGAATGGCCGTTACCACACCGGTCATGGTCAGGGTGCGCGAATAGAGCTGCGCGGCAATCAGCAGGATGAGCAGCGGTGCCGCGGTGCGGCCGACCGCCAAAATGCCTTCGTAGATGTCGGGCCAGCGCATGCCTTTGATTATACCCAGCGAGAGCGCAATCAACGCGCCGATGCCGGCCGCTTCGGTGGGTGTAAACCAGCCGGCCCAAATGCCGCCGAGCACGATGACGATCAGGCCCAAGAGGCCGAGGCCGCTAATCCACATCGAGGCAGAACTGATATCATCGGCATCGTAGCTAACGGCCAGGGTGCTATCAGGCGTGACTTCGGCGCCGGCCGGTTGCGGCCGTACAACCTCGGTGTGGCCGACCAGGCTGGGCTTGAGGATCGCTGCGCCCAAAATGTAGACCGCGAAAAACGACACCAGGATCAATCCGGGCAGCACACCGGCGAGGAACAGTTGGCCGATCGATTGCTCGGTCAGAATGCCCCACACGATCATCAGCACGCTCGGCGGGATCAGCATGCCGAGACAGCCGCTGCCGGCGATCGAACCGAGTGCGAAGCTCTTGTTATAGCCGTGGCGCTTCATTTCCGGATAAGCGATGCGCGTGAACGTTGCCGCCGATGCAATGCTGACGCCGGTCACAAACGAAAACACCGCATTGCCGAACAGCGTTGCCAGCGCGAGGCGGCCGGGGATACGGCGGAAGGTCCGCTGCAATCCGATATAGAGGTCGGTTGTCGCGCCCGATCTGCCAATGAATTCGCCCATCAACATGAACAGTGGAATCACCGCGAAAATATAATCGCGGATGGCGTCGTAGAAGGTGTTCTGGATCAGCGCCAGGACGACGGTTTCGCGGCCGGTGACCATGAAAATCCCCACCGCGCTGGTGACACCCAGTGCGATCGCCACGTGAATCCCGGAAAACACCAGGATGAGCAGCAGGACCAGGACGACGGCTGCAATATCTAATGAAAACATGTTGCGGTTCTCCCCGTTCGCCTAATCAGCCGAAGCCGGCAGGGATTCGACGTGGCGAGATTGCAGGATCTCTTTGAGTGCGAGCATCGAATAGTTGACAACCAGCAACGCGCTGGTCAGCAGGACAACAACCCGCGCTGGCCAGGTCGGCACCCGCAGCGCGCCCTCGCCTTCAAATTCACCGCTGACAATGGCGTGCCACGCGGGCTCTGCAGTGCCCACGAACAGGGCAGCAAAAAACAAAGCGCCCAAAATGTACCCGGCGCTATTGATGATCCGTTCCGGCATGCCGCCAATCAAATGCAGTATGAAGTCGGCGCGCAGCATCGATCGCGACAACACGCAATAGGCCGCTTGCATGAACGCGATCATAACGATCGAGTTCTTCACAACCTCGTGTGTACCCCTGAGCGGAAAACCGAAAAACCGGCCCACGACATCGACGAGGATGTAGAAAGCGAGCAGGAACGCCCACATCGCGGCGATCACCATCAGCCATTTGCTTAATCGTTCGGACCACCGGTCGATGTGGCCGATAACCGGGATATTCAAGTGGGACACGGCGCTTGTTCCCTCCGCATTGCTGTGTGCCTGTCGCTGCAGTCGCGGCACATCGGTATACGCCGCCGTTAACCATGACCTTATGGCCGGCTAAGATAGCGGCGGCGGAGTATAGAAACGACACGATCGCTTGTCACGCCACATAAACGTGAGTAACAATGCCCGAATGGCGTAGTCGTCGGCTCAGGATCGTTCCATCGTCCGATCCGACCGCACTGGAATCATGCGGCGGATCCAAAAACGTGAACGACCAAACCGGCGCCTCCGGATCGTGCCGCGGGCATGCGGTCCGGCAACGCAAACCGAAACGGGATACCGCGGTCTCTCAAGGGATACAGGAGGAAACATTGTCCAAATCAATTGGAATTCTGTCGGCCGGTGCGTTGGCCGTCGGCCTGGCGGCCGGCGCGGCGAGCCCGGCGAATGCCGAAAACTACAATTTTCGCATGGCGTCGGGCCACGCGCCGCAGACCGGCTATGTTCGCATGATGTCGGAACAGTTTGTGCCGCGGGTGAAAGCCAAGCTCGAGGCGATGGGCCATTCGGCGAGCTTCAATGAAGCCTATGGCGGCTCGATCGTGAAGGTCGCAGAGACGCTCGAAGGCGTTAAGGACGGCATCGTCGATCTCGGCGGTTACTGCTTCTGCTTCGAACCGTCGAACCTGTTCCTCAACGTCTATCCGTTGTGGATGCCGTTCGATGCGCAGAACGCGGTCCTCGGCACCAAGGTGGCACGCGAGATCTACACCAAAGTGCCGCACATGTCGGGCGTGTTCGAAGAGAAGTACAATCAGAAGCTTATCGGCCTATTCGGGTTCGACAACTACGGCCTCTACACCACATTCCCGTGGACCAAGGTCGAAGAGCTCAAAGGGCGCAAGATGTCTGGCGCGGGTCCGAACCTGCCATGGGTCGAGGCCGCCGGCATGATCCCCGTCGGCACCACCTTGCCCGACGTCTATCCGTCGCTGCAGACCGGCGTCTACGAAGGCGTGATCCTGTTCCCGTCGGTCGGCTGGAGCCACAAGCTGTTCGAGCCGGCGCCGTACTACACGATCGTCGGGTTCGGTTCGAAGACCTTCCACGGCCTCACCATCAATATGGACACTTGGAACAAGCTGCCGGCCGACGTGCAGAAGGCGATGTCCGAAGCGGGTATGGAAACCGAAGAGTTTACCGGTCCGTGGGTTGACGAGCTGGAAGCGACCAATCTCGGCCGCATGGTCATGAACGGTGCCATCGTTCGCAAGGTAAGCCCCGAAGCGCGGCTCGCCTGGGCCAAGACTCTGGCGGATTTCCCGAACGAGATGGCGAAAGAAGCCGACTCCAAGGGTCTGCCGGGCTCCGAGGTTCTTCGCATGGCCGTCGATATCCACGAGCAGATGGGCCACAAATGGCCGGTGCGCTACGAGATCAAATAGCCTGATCGCACAAACTTAAGTCCGCATTGGGCCGGCCTTCGGGCCGGCCCTTTGCTTATCCGCAGGTGGGTATTTGCGCTACATTTGTTGCCGGCACACATTTCGCCAATCGAAAAAAGGCAGATGAACCATGAGCGGTGATTTCGAGAAAATGAGTTTCACGGTCGATGACGGCGTCGCCATCGTGACCCTCAACCGGCCGGAAGCGCGCAACGCGCTCGACGATGCGCTGCGCCGCGACCTCGACCGCGCCATCGACCGCATCGAGGACGGCGCCGGCAGCACTCTTCACGCCGCGGTTCTGACCGGGGCCGGCGGCGCTTTTTGCGCCGGCGGCGACGTCAACGCGCTCAAGGAATTCGCCGGCAGACCCGCCGCGGACATGCGCCAGCGGCTGCGCGATTCCCATCCGCGCATGACCCGATGGATCAATTTGGAAGTACCGACGATCGCAGCGGTCGACGGCGCGGCGGCCGGTGCCGGCTTCAGCCTGGCGCTGGCCTGCGATTTCATCATCGCCAGCCCGCGCGCCCGGTTCGTCCTTTCGTTCGGGCGCCTAGGCCTGGTGCCCGATTGGGGGGCGCTCTATCTGCTGCCGCGGATCGTCGGGCTGCAGAAGGCCAAGGAGCTGGCCTTTTCCGCGCGTATCGTCGAACCGGAAGAAGCGCGCGAACTGGGCATCGTCTACAAAATCGTCGACGACGGCGAAGCGCTATCCCAGGCCGTTCGGTTCGCCCACCGCTTCCGCGACGCCTCGACGCTGGCCATCGGCTTGACCAAGAGTATGCTCAATCAATCGTTCGAGCACGATTTGCAAAGCTTGCTCGAATTGGAAGCATCGGCGCAGGCGATCGCCAACAACAGCGACTATCATCGCGGCGCGGCGGCGCGGTTTCTCGACAAGCAGCCGACGCTGTTCGACTGGGAAAAGCAGGACGCCTAGGCCTTATTTCCTGCCGTCGCTCTTGCGCGCGACGATATGAAAAACATGCCAGTGCTTGGCCTCGCCGCGCGGCGTCGTCGAATCGTTTTCTTCCTCGCGCAGCATTTCCACGTCGAGGCCATCGAGCAGGGCGTCGATCGCCGCGCGGTCGTGAAAGGTCATACCCGGCCGGCCGGCCCAACTGTCACGCGGCCCGTAAAGCTGGCAGGCGATGCGCCCGCCCGGATTGAGCGAGCCGGTGATGCGGCGCCACACCGGGCCAAAGTCGTCGGGTACCATCAGGGGCAGCGAAAAACTGCTGTTGACCAGATCGCAGCGCGGCCACTCGGCCTCTTCGAAGCGGGCGACCTGGCCGGTTAGCTCCGCGCCCGCCGGCAAATCGCCACGCACGGTGAGCTTCTCGATTGCCGCCGGTTCGGCATCGATCGCCAGTACCCGCCAGCCACGGCGCAGTAGCTCGATCGCATCGCGGCCGCTGCCGCACCCGAGATCGACGGCGAACCGTTTCCCGGCAATCGGCTCGGACTCAAACCGGTCGAGGGCGAGCAGCAACGTGTCGCATGGCGGGCGGGCGCTGGTCTTGTCGTAATAGGCCGCCCAGTCGTGCGGGAAATCGGTGTTTTCTGTCATGGCCGCACTATAGTTTCAATGACCTGCGGTCGAGTGCCGCCGGCCATTTATCCGATACCGGCATGTCGAAAACGATCTTCTCGTCGGCATCGACGATGGCCCAATCGCCGCGCGCCAGTTCGGCATCGAGTTGTTCGGGCGCCCAGCCGGAGTAGCCCACCGCAAAGAGCGCCTTTTCAGGACCTTTTTGTTCGGAAATCGCGCGCAACACCTGGCGCACGCCGGTCACGGCAAATCCGTTTTCGACGGTCATCGTGCTGTCGGTTACCGTAAAATCGGGCGAATGCAATACGAAGCCCAGTTGGCCCTGCACAGGCCCGCCGAAATACAGATCGAGCTCCGCCCCGGTTTCCGCGCCCTCCAGATCGAGCTCGCCCAGCATGTCGGCGAGCGGCAATCTCATCAGCGGCTTGTTGATGATCAGCCCGAACGCCCCTTCCTCATCGTGGCGAACCAGGTAAATCACCGACTCGGCGAAGCGCGGATCGGGCATCGAAGCCTCGGCGACCAGCAATTTGCCGGCAAAGCGTTCGCGCTGGTGTTCGTCGGCAATCGCGTCGGCTGCGCCGCCGATCAACAGCGCCAACAGGGGGACGAATATGCGCAGTAAAGGTTTCATCGATAGCGCCTAGCGTTCCGTTTCGGGCAGGCGCGGCAGCCGGCCGTCGAGTTCGCCGAGCTGCGTCGGCGCCGCCGGCTTGCCGGCGATCTCGAGAACCAGCTTTTTGATCACCGCATCGGCGAAACTAATGGTCTCGTCGACGGTGACCACGAAGGCGCCAGGTCCACCGACAATGTCGCGCGCGAAATGCGCCTCCAAGGCGATGCCGCGGAACGGCCGCGAACTGCCCGGCCGGCTGATCGCCAAGCCGTTGATGGTAATACCGGCGCCCAGAGCTTGCGCCCGCGCCACCGGCAGCGGCACGCCGCCGACATTACCGGCGTCGGCCGAAACATCGATGATCCGACGCAGGCCGATATAGTCGTTGGTCTCGATCAGGTTCTGCGAATAGACGATGGCGTTGCTTATTGAGTTGTAGCTGAACGCCTCACGCGGCGCGGCGACCAGCTTTTTACCGAACGCGGCCGCCGCTTCAGGCCCGTCGATCACCGTCCAGTCGACGATCGTGTGCTGCGATTCCGCGCCGCCCCATTCGACATAGGCAATCGCGATCTTGCCGAGAAACCCGGCTGCGATGGCCGACAACACCCGCGGATGCGCAACGGCGCGCGCATAGCCTTCGCGCTGCAGGCGAAGCTCCTCGTCGTCGATCGACCCCGATCCGTCGGCCGCGAGCACCAGTTCCAGATCGACTTCTTCGGCGGCAGCTGCTGCGTGCGTGCCGGCGGCGAGGAGAGCGAGCGCGAGCGCCGCCCCCAACACAAGCTTCGATCCGTTCATCGCTAGCGCCGCTCCGTTACCGGTTGCCACTTATTGACCCGCTCGGTCACCGCGACCAATTGCTCGAGATTCATCGTCGCGGCAAGCTGCTCGCGGACCGGGCGGGCCCCCGCATAACCGTTTACCATCGCCAAGGAGTACCAGAACAACGCTTCGAGCGGCTCGGCGTCGACCCCAAGGCCGTTCTGATAGGCTACCCCCATATTGAATTGCGCGCCGACATGATCCTGCCGGGCGGCACGGCGCCACCAGCGGACCGCCGTTGCGTAGTCGACCGCAACGCCTTTGCCTTCCACATGCATCCGCGCCAGATTGTTCTGGGCCGACGAGAGCCCGGCCTCGGCGGCTTTTTCATACCAGGTGATCGCCGCTGGATAGTCTTTCGGCACGCCCTGGCCGTGGCGGTACATCTGCGCGAGGTTGTATTGGGCCGCCACGTTGCCAGCCTCGGCGAGCGCCTCGAACTCTTGAAATGCCACGGCGAAGTTGCCGTTTCGATAGGCGCTGACACCTTCGTCCATGCCCGCGCTCGCCGGTGTAAAAGCGCCGGTCACCGCCATGATCACAACTGTCAGTAAACTCGCGGCCAATCGCTGCAACTGCCGTCTCCCTGCAACGCGGTTCACCAAGCTTACAATGCCTAAGGTCACACGGCCCAGCGCAATCGCAGCGAAATGCTAATAATCGCATCGGCGGCGTCAAGGCGCGGCGTGTCGCGAAACCCGTCGTAACCGGCGCGGATACAAATACCCGCAAAATTCTTGTCGGCTTCGAATTCGAGACTTGCGACTGCCGGAGACATCGAAAATAGCTAATCAATCCGACCCGGCCGGATCGCCATGGGTCATCGAGGAGCCTCACACTAATTTATAATCTGTGTCCCCTAATTTTTGCGCTAAGGTGATAACAAGCAAACAAAAACGAACAGTTCAGGGAGGCAAATCATGACACCGGGAGGGTTCGAGTATTATCGCCCGAATACGGCTGAAGAAGCGGTGGCGCTTCTCGACCAATTTGATGGCGACGCTAAGGTGTTGGCCGGCGGCCACAGTCTGGTGCCCATGATGAAACTGCGTCTGGCCGAACCGGCGCATCTTATCGACATCAACGGGATCGATGGCTTGCGCGGCATTCGCGAAGAAGGCGATGTGATCGCGATCGGCGCGGTTACGACCCAGGCTGAGGTCCTGACCTCCGAACTGCTCCACGAGAAGTGTCCGATCCTGCCGGAAGCGGCGGCCCAGATCGCCGATCCGCAAGTGCGAAACTGCGGCACCATCGGTGGCAATTGCGCTAACGGAGATCCTGGAAACGACGATCCGGCGATCATGATGGCGCTCGATGCAAGCTACGTGCTGCAGCGCCAAGGAGGCGAACGGCAAATCGCGGCAAGGGAATTCTACCATGGGGTCTACGCGACCGCGTTGGCCGAGAACGAGCTGCTAACCGAAATTCGTATCCCGATGCCGGCCAGCGGCGTCGGAATGTCCTATCAGAAGATAAAGCGCAAGGTCGGCGACTACGCCATCGCGGCGGCTGCGGTGACCTTATCGATGTCGAATGGCCAATGCACCGATGCCGTCATCGCGCTGACCAACGTCGGCGATATGGCGCTCCTTCCGTCGGCGGCTGCTGACGCAATCAAGGGAACCTCGGTGGATGCGGCCGCCGTCGAAGCGGCGGCTGCAGCGGCAATGGCCGCATCTGAGCCGGTCGAAGACCTGCGGGGCACCAGCGAATACCGAACGGCGATGGCGGGTCAGATGACGCGCCAGGCTATCGCCGAAGCCTTGAGCCGCGCAGCGGGGAGTTGAGCCATGTCATCACAAAACATATCGCTGACCATCAACGGAGAGTCGGTCGAGGCTGAAGTCGAGCCGCGAATGCTGCTCATTCATTTTTTGCGCGAGAAGCTCAACTTAATCGGTCCCCACATCGGCTGCGAAACGAGCCATTGCGGGGCCTGCACCGTCGATCTCAACGGCAAGTCGGTAAAATCCTGCACGGTTTTCGCCGTCCAGGCGAATGGCGGTGAATTGCTGACCGTCGAGGGTCTGGCAAACGGCGCCGAACTACATCCGCTGCAGGAGGGCTTCTTTGAAAGCCACGGCCTGCAATGCGGCTTTTGCACGCCCGGCATGCTGACGCGGGCCTACCGGCTGCTGCAGGAGAACCCGAACCCAAGCGATGAGGAAATTCGCATGGGCATCTCAGGCAACCTGTGTCGGTGTACGGGATACCAGAATATCGTCAAGGCGATTCGATACGCTGCCGATAAAATCAATCAGGCCGAGGGAGCCGACTAATGACTGACGCACAAGCAATGACGCTGGAAGAACGCGAGGCGTCGATCGGCGGCATCGGAACCGCGCGCAAACGTAAAGAGGACGCACGCTTCATTCGCGGCCAAGGCAACTATGTCGACGACATCAAGCTGCCCGGCATGCTGCACGGCGATTTCGTACGCAGCTCGCACGCCCACGCCCTGATCAAATCGATTAACACCGAGGAAGCGCTCAAGGTGGAGGGCGTGCTCGCCGTTGTGACGGCGAAGGACCTTGAGCCGTTGAGTCTACACTGGATGCCGACCTTGGCCGGCGATATGGCTGCGGTTCTGGCAGATAAGAAGGTGCATTTTCAAAATCAGGAAATCGCCTTCGTGGTCGCGACGGACCGCTATGCGGCCGCCGACGGGATTCAAAAAGTCGAGGTCGAATATGAAGCCTTGCCGCCGCTCATCGACCCGAAGACGGCGCTCGACGACGACGCCCCGATCATCCGCGACGACGTCGCCGAAAACGACGAAGTCGGTCAGGGCAAGCGCCATCACCCGAACCACATATTCGAATGGCAGGTCGGCGACAAGGAGGCCACCGACGCGGCCTTTGCCGCCGCCGATATCACGATCCGCGAGGAAATCGCCTATCCGCGTTGCCACCCTTCGCCGTTGGAGACCTGTGGCTGTGTGGCGTCGATGGATGCCACCAACGGCAAGCTCACCGTCTACGGCACCTTCCAGGCGCCGCACGTGGTGCGCACGGTGGTCTCGCTGATTACCGGCCTCGAGGAAAGCAACATCCGCATCGTGTCGCCCGACATCGGCGGCGGCTTTGGCAACAAGGTGGGCGCCTATCCCGGATACATTTGCGCGGCGGCAGCCTCGATCGTCACCGGCCATCCGGTCAAGTGGGTCGAGAGCCGGATCGACAATCTGTCGACCACCGCCTTCGCCCGCGATTACCACATGAGCGGCGAGTTGGCCGCCGACAAGGACGGCAAGATCTTGGCCCTCCGCGCCAATGTTCTCGCTGACCATGGCGCCTTCAATACGCACGCCCAGCCGATGAAATGGCCGGCCGGTCTCTTCAACATCGTAACCGGCAGCTACGACATTCCCGTTGGTCACGTCAAAGTCGACGGTGTTTACACCAACAAGGCGCCGGGCGGCGTGGCCTACCGCTGCTCCTTCCGAGTCACCGAGGCGGCCTATCTGATCGAACGGCTGGTCGACATCCTGGCGCAGAAGACAGGGATCGATAAGGCCGAGATTAGATTGCGCAATTTCGTACAGCCGGAGCAGTTTCCCTACAGCTCCTGTCTCGGGTGGGAGTACGATTCAGGCGACTATCCGACAGCCTTAACCAAGGCCCTCGAAGCGGTCGACTATGCCGGCCTGCGAAAAGAGCAGGCAGAGAAGCGCGAAAACGGCGAACTGATGGGTATCGGCATCTCCACCTTCACCGAAATTGTCGGTGCGGGGCCGGTGCGCAACTGCGATATCGTCGGACTGGGCATGTTCGATTCCTGCGAGATCAGGGTTCACCCGACGGGTAGCGTGATCGCGCGCCTCGGCACGAAATCGCAGGGCCAGGGCCACGAAACCACTTTCGCGCAGATCATCGCCAGCGAAATTGGGATTCCTTCGGATAACATCACGATCGAGGAGGGCGACACCGATACCGCGCCCTACGGTCTCGGCACCTACGGATCGCGCTCGACGCCGGTGGCCGGTGCCGCCGCGGCACGGGCTGGACGTAAAATCAAGGAAAAGGCCAAGAAGATCGCGGCCCATGTGCTCGAGGTCGACGAGCGAGACTTGGAGTGGGAAGTCGACCGCTTCAATGTTGCCGGCTCGGATCTTTCCATAACGATGAAAGAGATCGCTATGGCGGCCTATTCCAATGTGCCGGACGGTTTGGAGCACGGGCTCGAGACGACCGACTACTACGATCCGCCGAATTTTACTTATCCGTTCGGCGCCTATGTCTGCGTTGTCGATATCGACCGGTTTACCGGCGATGCGAAGATTCGCCGTTTCTACGCTCTCGACGACTGCGGCGTCCGGATCAACCCGATGGTGATCGACGGCCAGATTCACGGCGGCCTCGCAGAAGCCTTCGCCATCGCGATGGGTCAGGAGATCATCTACGACGATACCGGCAATGTTCTCGGCGCCAGTCTGATGGATTATTTTCTCCCCAGTGCGGTTGAAACGCCGGCGTGGGAAACCGACTTTACCGTAACACCCTGTCCGCATCATCCGATCGGCGCCAAGGGCATCGGGGAATCGCCGAACGTCGGCGGCGTGCCGGCATTCTCCAACGCCATTGTGGACGCTTTCGCGCATCTCGATGTGACCCATATGCCTATGCCGCATACGCAAGGAAGAGTATGGCAGGTGTTGAACGAGTTGGGCTTAAACAAGTAGCGGCATCAGGCGGTGCCAAGCCTACGGGTTGGTGCCGCCGGGTATATCGCATCTAGGAAGAAAAATGCCCAAGGAGCCAGATGACATCATCGATTGTATGGCGCGCATGAAGGGTGAGGAACAACCCTTCGCCGTCGCAACGGTCGTTCACGTGCATGGCGGTGCCTCGGCACGCGAAGGCTCAAAGGCCGTCATTCGCGGCGACGGCACCGTGGTCGGGTGGATCGGTGGCGGCTGCACCTTGGGTGCGGTCAAAAAAACCGCCGCGCGCGCGTTGGTCGACGGCCGTGCGCGCTTCATCAAGGTTCGGCCGAAGGATGGCGCGGTCACCGAGGTGGGCGCCGCGAACCGGACGGAGGATTTCGACAGCTATTGCCCGACCGGCGGCACGGTCGAAATTTTCATCGAGCCTGTGTTGCCACGCGCTTCTTTGATCGTCGTCGGTGGCTCATTGGTGGCGCAGGCGCTCGCCGATCTTGGCAAGCGGCTTGGCTTCGCCGTCACCGTCGCCGCGTTGCCGGAAGATCTCGAGTTATTCTCCAATTTCGACCATTCGATCGCAGGCTTCGATCCCGAACAGGCCATTCGCCCGGCATCTAGTTTCGTGGTGGTCGCCTCGCAAGGGCGGCGTGACCGCGATGCTCTCCGCTTCGCTCTGGCGACCGACTCTGCCTATGTCGCCTTTGTCGCAAGCCGTAAAAAGGCCGCGAAACTGAAGCAGGACCTGTGCGCCGCCGGCCGTGACCCGGCTGCGGTTTCGCGTATTCGCTCGCCCGCCGGCACCAACATTGGCGCGGTGACGCCGGAAGAAATAGCCTTGTCGATCCTCGCTGATATTGTGCAGGAGCGCAGGCTCGCGGTGGCCGGGGACCATGGGCAACACGAGTCTGATTCAGCGCCGAGCGCGAACGAGCCGTCGAGTGCGGATGACGATGCCGTTCCGAGCGCTGACGTGGCGAGCGCTTAAATCGAAATGGGGACTCACCGGCGGCACCCGATCTTGTGAGCGCAGGATTTTTGGAGGCGCGCAGACCATGACGCGAGGGCAACCGGAAATCGATCCCGCTATTTCCGCAGTGCTGCTTGCGGCCGGCCAATCCCGGCGAATGGGCGAAGACAATAAGCTGTTGCTCGAGGTCGACGGCGAACCCATGGTCAGGCGCACCGCCCGGCAACTTCTTGCAGCGCAACCCGTCGAGTTGGTCGTGGTGGTCGGCCACGAGGCACAGCGCGTTACCGCGGCGCTGCATGACCTGCCACTTGTGACGGTGCGAAACGCGGACTACCGCAACGGTCAGATGACCTCGGTTCATTGCGGATTGAGTGCGCTCACGTCGCCGTGCCTGGGGGTCATGATCTGCCTGGCCGACCAACCATTCCTCACCAGCGACGATTACCGGGCGGTCATGGAAACGTTTTGCCGCCGGCGCGGCGCCAAATCCATTCTCGTGCCGACGCATGATGGGCGGCGCGGCAATCCCATCGTGCTCGCCCATGAACATTGCAGCGCGATACTCGAGCGCAAAGCCAATCTCGGCTGCAAGCACCTCATCGAACGCAATCCCGATCTTGTCATGGCGGTCGAGTTTGCGAGCGACCGGTTCGTTCGGGATATCGATACCCAATCGGATTACAGTGCCAGCTTATTTAATCGCGAGTACGGGGCCTGAAGACTGAGTAGCCGTGGATTTGCGATTGCGCATCTGGCGCGCCAGTAGCAAGTCGGAATCGCTCGTTTTCCCCGACGCAAGGCGAGAATCAGTTATGGTGTGCGGGGCATGGCCATGACGACCGACGCTGATACCGCTGCCCTCGATGCCGCCGACCCGCTGGCCGAATTCCGTGACGCCTTCGATCTGCCCGACGGGGTGATTTATCTCTGCGGCAATTCGCTGGGCCCGCCGCCGCGCGCGGCGAGCGAGCGGCTGGCCCGGGTCACGACCGGCCAATGGGGCGCCCATTTGGTGCGCGGCTGGACCGAGGACGGCTGGATCGATCTACCACGGCGTGTCGGCGACAAGGTCGCGCGGCTGATCGGCGCCGAGCCGGGCGAAGTCGCCATTGCCGATTCCACCTCGGTGAACCTGTTCAAGCTGTTGGCGGCGGCGTGCGGCTTGCGGCCCGGCCGGACCACCATCCTGAGCCAGGCCGACAACTTCCCCACTGATCTCTATATCGCCCAAGGCCTCGCCGGATTGTCCGGCGACCGCCTGC
>CAJICQ010000022.1_pt1 | contig 27757 bp, 26 predicted proteins | sample 9199721 | NCBI WGS metagenome assembly CAJICQ01 (sample SAMEA7708344, study PRJEB35096) | sediment metagenome | biome: marine neritic benthic zone biome [ENVO:01000025]; feature: sediment [ENVO:00002007]; material: shallow marine sediment [ENVO:03000034] sea grass bed [ENVO_01000059] ...
CCCGAAAGCCCGCGTCACGAACCGCCCCCACCAACGCTCCGTCGGCGCAGACGCCGACCACGTCGTGGCCGGCCTCGCGCATTTCTGTCATCAGCGGCAGCAGAAAATGGTAAAGGGTAAAATCGACGGTGCAGAGCTGGCAGATTTTCATCTTTGGAGCGAACGACGGCCGTTTCGTCTAGGCCGATCCGGCGCGGGCGCCGTCGAGCGCGTCCACCACAGCCGCGATGATCCGATCCTGCGTCTCGGTGTCGAGATAGGGGTGCATTGGCAGGCTTACAACTTCTTGGGCCAACGTTTCGGCAACGTGCGTGCCGCCCGGTACGACCGGAAAATCACGATAGGCGGGCTGCTGCGGGAGCGTGCGCGGGTAATAGATGGCGCTGGGGATGTTGGCGGTGGCAAGTGCCTGACAAACCTGGTCGCGCGCCGAACTCCGGATTGTATACTGAGCCCATACACTGGTCGCGGCCTTTGCAATTTTCGGTACAGCAACATATGGCTCGAGCGCGGTCGAATAGCGTTCGGCGACCTGGTTCCGCGGTTCGAGTTCGTCGTCAAATATCCGCAGCTTTTCGAGCAGCACTGCGGCTTGGAGTGTGTCGAGGCGGCTATTGGTGCCTATCACCACATTGTCGTTCTTATCCGTGCCTTGTCCATGTACGCGCAGCGAGCGAAGTGTTTGGGCAAGGGCGTCGTCGTTGGTGAAGACGGCGCCGCCGTCTCCATAGCACCCCAACGGTTTGGCCGGGAAAAAACTGGTTGCGCCGGCGATACCGAAGCTCCCGCACGGCCGTCCGTTCCAAAGAGCGCCGAACGACTGCGCGGCGTCTTCCACGACCCACAAGTCTTCACGGTTGGCGATATCGGCGACGGCGTCGTGATCGGCAGGCTGTCCGAAAAGATCGACCGGGATAACGCCCACCGGTTTCAGCCCCCCGTTTTGGCGCACCACCGCAACGGCGGCGGCCAAACTTTTGGGGTCCATATTGTAAGTGGCGACGTCGATGTCGACGAAAACCGGAGTCGCGCCGACCAGGGCGACGACCTCGGCCGGCGCGGCAAATGTGAAAGCGGGCACAAAAACGGCGTCGCCGGGTCCCGTCCCGAGGGCGCGCAAGCAGAGTTGGAGGGCGTCGGTGCCGTTGGCGCAGGAAACTGCGTGGGCAACGCCGGCGCGATCGGCCAGCGCGGTTTCCAGTTCGCCGACCTCCGGGCCCAGAATATAGCGGCCATGGGCGAGTACCGCTTCGATTGCGCGGTCTAGCGCTGGCCCCAGGCGTTCGCGTTGCGCCGCTAGGTCGATAAAGGGAATTAGGTCGTTCATGTAATCAAGACGAGCCGCGCAACGGCAAGTTCACACATGGATCAACGGCGCCGCGGCCGCTACGGGCCATCAACGATCTTTTCTAGGGTTTGGTCGTCGCGAAGTCTATAGCGCTGGCCCGTACGCGGACAAAGAAGCGCGCCGGACGCGTCATCCGGGGTGAGCCGCTCGCCGGCATGACCAACCCAGCCGATAATTTTGGCCGGCAGGCCGGCCACCAGCGCGTGCGCAGGGACGTCGGTGGTCACCACCGCCCCAGCGGCGACAAAACAGTATTCGCCCAACGTAACGCCGCATATGATCGTCGCGTTGGCCCCGATGGTGGCGCCTCGGCGCACCAGGGTCGGGGCGATTTCCGACATCCGGTCGATTGCCGCGCGCGGCGTGTTCACGTTGGTGAACACAGCGCTGGGGCCGACGAATACCCCGTCTTCAAGGGTTACGCCCTTGTAGACACTGACGTTGTTTTGAATCTTGCAACCATCGCCAATCGACACCTCGGGACCGATCATGACGTTTTGGCCGATCGTGCAGTTGCACCCGATCACCGACCCCGTCAGCACATGGCTAAAATGCCAGATACGCGTACCGTCGCCGATCTCGCTCGGCAGGTCGATGCAGGCGGTATGGTGAATGGAGGCGCTACCCGACGAATTTTCCGCGGTCATCGGGTTTGGCTGCGTAGCTGTTGCTCGGCGGCGTGGAGGACGCGAAGGACGCGCAAGCCTTCCGCACCGTTGGTGCGTGGTTGGGCGCCGTCCCGGACGCATTCGATAAAGTGGCGGCACTCGGCAGCCAATGGTTCTTCTCCGGCCAGCGTAACCGGCCTCGCTTCGGCCTGCACGGCGGTTGGAATATCGCCCCTCAGCTCGACACGGTGGGGATAGACGACCAGCTTTACATCCCAAGGCAGCGTGTCGTCGAATACAGCCATACCGTCGTCGCCGATTGCGACAAGTTTTTGCTCTTTGAAGGGATGCAGCCAGGAAACATAGATGTGCGCGTCGAGACCAGCAGGAAAAGAGAGGTGGGTCGTTGTTGTATCGGCCACCGAATCCTGCAGATAGCAATGACCGATGGCCGTGACGGAATTGGGCTCTTCTCCAGCCAAGGCCAAAATCATCGAGATGTCATGGGGCGCGAAGCTCCACAGAATATTTTCCTCACGACGTACACGGCCGAGGTTGAGGCGGTTAGAGTAGAGGTAGCGAAGCTGCCCTAACCGTCCTGCTGACAAAAGTTCTTTCAACGCGAGGAACGCCGGATGGTATTGCAACAGGTGGCCGACCATGAGTATTTGGTTGCGTTCCGCTGCTGTGTGCACCAAATTTTCGGCGTCTTCTATGGCAAGGGCCATCGGCTTTTCGACAAAGACGTGCTTTCCCGCTTCCAGCGCTTGTTGCGCGATACTCGCATGTGTTGTGGCCGGGCTGGCGATAGCGAGCGCATCGATTTTTGGGTCGGCGAGGATATCGCCAAGCGGCCATGCGCCAACGGCGAAGGTCTGGCCCAGCGCATCGGCCGCCTCGGCGTCGGTATCGCAGAGGGCCGCGAGCGCGCCCAATTCAGCGAAATTGCGAACGATATTGCGACCCCAATGCCCGCAGCCCACCGCGGCGACGCGGGGTGACGGTTTGGTCGACTCAGGCATGGTTTAGGCAGGTGTTCAAACTACGATGCTTCCGCAATCCGACGTTCAGGGTATCACAAGCCGACTCGCCTGCGTCGTGTCAATTTGGCTCGGTTTTGGGACTACTGAGCGAACGCTAGTCGACGCTGGCATGCCATGCCTCGAACATAAGAAGCGGCCAAAGCTGGTGCTGCAAGTTGCGTTTCCCGCTTAAATGCTGACCCCAAAGATTGCGCACAATGTCTGTTTGGAAGAGGCCACCTCGTTTGAGCCGGTCTTCCGACAAGAGATCCTCAGCCCATACCCGCAGATCGGTGCGCAGCCAGTCGCCGACCGGCACGCCAAACCCCATCTTTGGCCGGTCGAACAGGTGCCGCGGCAGGTATCGCGCCAGTACCTCGCGGAGTATCCATTTCCCGGTGCCGTTGCGGATCTTCTGGTGTGGGGGTAACCGCCAGGCGAACTCGAAAACTCTATGGTCGAGATAGGGCGTCCGGCTTTCCAGACTGACCGCCATGGCCGCGCGGTCGAGCTTCACCAAAATGTCGTCGGGGAGATAAAACAGCGCATCCAGCAACATGATTTGCTGGACAAAATCCGGCAGCGCCGGCCACGACGCAGCGTCGCTCAGACGGGTCGCTGGTTCGATCGCGCCGGGTAGCGCCCGGCAGGGCTGCTTCCATTGGGAGACGAGGCGCCAGTACATTTCCTCCCGGCTCGGCGCATCGACGATTTCGGCCAGCTTGTGCAGCTTGTCACCGATCTGCGTGTGACGGAGGCGGCGCGGCAATAGCGGCGCAACCGCCGCATAGGCTGTATCCCAGTGGCGCGGCGCCACGCCGGCCATACAATGCCGGGCTGCCCGGCGCAGCAACAGCGGCGCCAGGTCGATGCCGCGTTTGAGATTGTCGGCCCAGGCGTACCGGTTGTAACCGCCGAAAGTCTCGTCGCCGCCATCGCCCGACAAGCTCACCGTAACCTGTTGCCGGGCAAGTTGCGAAACAAGGTAGGTGGGAATTTGCGACGAGTCGGCAAACGGCTCATCGTAGATTTGTGGCAGCTTTGGGATGACGGCCTGGGCATCGGCCGGCGTGATATAGAGTTCGGTGTGGTCGGTGCCGAGATGATCGGCCACCGCGGCGGCAGCCAGCGCCTCGTTGTAATCGGCCTCGGTAAAGCCGATCGAGAAGGTTTTGACGGGCCGGCTGCTTTGTACCTGCATGAGGGCGACGACCGTCGAGGAATCGATACCGCCGGACAGGAACGCCCCGAGCGGCACATCCGACAACGTGCAGGCACCGACGGCGTCGCGCAGCATGCCGTCCAGCGATGTAATGGCGTCGGTATCGGACAATTCGAGCAGGTCTGCCAGGCCCGACTGGGCCGCCTGCGTCGCCGACCAATAGGGCTGCGGGTCGGGCAGGGATCGCGTGGCGATTTGGTCAAGTCCAATGGTCAGAACGGTGCCGGCGATCAGTTTCCAGCAATCGTGATAGATCGTATGGGGTGCGGGAATGGCGCTGTGGCGCAGCAGCAAAGTTAGCGCGCTGGTATCGATCGTGGTGTCGAAACCGGAAAACTGCCGCAGCGCCTTCAGCTCCGACCCGAAGACAAGCGCTTTTCCCGACCATCCATAGTAAAGCGGCTTCTGGCCCAGCCGGTCGCGCGCCAGATGTAGCGTTCGCGCATCGCGGTCCCACAGCGCAAATGCAAACATGCCGTTGGCCCGTTCGAGTGCCGGCGCCAATCCCCAGTGGGATATCGCCGCGAGCAGCACCTCGGTATCCGAGTTGCCTTGAAATCCGGCGCCCGCGCCTTCGAGTTCGCTGCGAAGATCGCGAAAATTGTAGATCTCGCCGTTATAGGCGATAACAAAACGTCCGTTGGCCGACGCCATCGGCTGATGTCCCGTCGGTGACAAGTCGAGGATCGATAATCGGCGATGGCCAAGTGCGATTCCGGCCGTTGCGTCGGCCCAAACGCCATCGTCATCGGGTCCGCGGTGGCGCAGCGATTCAGTAGCGCGGGCAACGATCGCCGCAAGTTTGGCTTCTTCATAGCCCGGATCGGGCGTGAACATGCCGCTAAAACCGCACATCGCCGTTGATAGTGATTCTGGGGTGGAAGATTACTGGAGCAGAGTTTCGAGTGCTGCTTCGGTGCGCGCGACCATGGCGCCTACGGTGTAATTGCTCAGAATGCGCGCGCGCGGGTCTGGCAGAATCGCTGTGTTAGCGTTGTCGAGCATTTTAATAATCGCTGCAGCCATTGCTTCGGGTTGGTGAGGCGGAACGACCAAGCCTGTCTCGCCGACGATAGCGGCGGCGTCGCCAACGTCGGTGACGACACAGCGCACACCGCAAGCCATTGCTTCGGCGACGACATTAGGGAATCCTTCGCCAAACGCCGAAGATAAGACACACAGATCGAGGTCTTGGTAGGCCGCCGGCATATCGCTGACGATATCGGCCCAAACGACACGGTCGGCGATGCCCAGTTCACCCGCGATAGCTTGCAGCCGCGTGCGCAGACTGTCCTGTCCACCGCCGATGCATACGAATCGGACCGCAGGGTTTTTTTTGGCAATCAGTGCTGCAGCATTTAGGAACGTTTCGTGGTCTTTCATTGGGTCAAGCCGAGCAACAATACCGATAAGCGGGCCATCGCCATTGTTCGTCCATTGGGGCCGCAATGACGACGCGTTTCCATGCTTTGGCGCAAAACGTTCTACATCGATACCGTTGGCAATGTGAACGACACGATTATTCGGATAACCCTCACGGATCGCCATTTCTTGGCCGGCGTGTGAGTTGGCAATGACGAGGTCGGCGCGAGACGCGAAATGGCGTTGTAGTCGGTAACTCAACCGGCTGAGCCAATCGTACGCGGCCAAGTCCATATTGGCATAGCGAATGCCCCAAACTAGGTGACGTGGCCGCATTATCGGACGCAGCGCGGCAGCCAACAGGTTCGGCATGGTAAGATAGCTGTGCAGAACATCTGGACGCGCCCGGTGAACGGTCCGCAACAAATGCCAGGTAAATCTGGCGATGTCCCAGCGACCGGACTTGTGAAGCGATACGACCGGAACGGCGTCCTCTGCTAAGTCATCGCGCAGTGTGCCGCGGTCGTAGAAAGTTACGACCGTCACGTTGTGACCGCGCTGCTGCAGGCCCTTGGCCAACATGACGAGTTGGCGCTCCGCTCCGCCCACGTCGAGCGCCGAGATGAGAAACATTACCTTCAATCTGGCGAAGTTTTTGCGCGCCGTTCTAAAACGAACTCGTTACAGCCATGCCGCCGGCCGCAAGTCTTGTGCTTAACCGAGCGAAAGCCGCGATTTTCGGAAAAGGCCACTACGGTGCCTGGTGACGCGACCTCGAACGGGTAGCCGCCCAGCCAATCCAGCATGTCGCGCCAATACGACATGTCTCGCTCGAGGCGGGGTTGACCGCGCGCAAACCGCACAAGATACCTGAGGCCGACCAGGTACGGCGCGTGCAAAGCGACCATCAGTGCCACTGACCAAGTTAGAATCGCTTGATTAAGCGCCAATAGCTGCTGAGCCATCCTTGATCGTTATAAAGCGCAATCCAAAGCCGACCATTGTGCTTTACGGGTAAGCACACATTTTCCATGGCCTGCCACGTCTGCCCGGTATGGTGTAGGACTCCCCAGGCGTAGACGATGTCGAACTGACCCAGTCCTTTGAGGAAGTCCTGTCTAAAACAGAGCCGCTCACGATTTCCCAATTATCCACATGCTCGTGGAAGCATTCGCGCATTGCCTTTGTCGTGGCGACCGATTGCGGATCCAAGTCAAAGGATAACGGTGAGGCACCCAACCGGGCAGCTGCCAACGAAGACAATCCGCTGTCAGCGCCGATGTCCAGAAAGGTGAGGCCGGAAAGATCTTCGATCGCCGGCATTTCCACTAGGTTGCTTTCTGCCTCAGGAATTTCTTTTTCATCGACCGCATTAAGAAAACGCGCCCAATTTTCCCCGAACGCGAACCGGTTTTCGCTCGCCGTATTTTGCGCTGCGTTGGTCATCGCCGGTCGCCGCGGTTTTCGAACCAGAGGAAATACTTGTCGCAAAGGGTCCACCGGCCAACTGTTCCCGACCAAAGCGCCCTTTGCCTGCGAAATCGCCAAGGAATGTAATTCGCGGTACCAATTTGTCGCCATCCGCCTTCAACCGCGGCGGCGGCCCACTCTTCGCGCGCCTGCTTGGTGCTGTAGTCAACATCGCCCTTGAGAAGGCCAATCTTGGTAAAAACAGGCCGCAAACCGTGGCGTTCGACGTCAGCGATGACGAGTGATCCGTCGTCCACAGTGACGCTGCTGAGATGCTGGAACAACTGTACGGCTTGCGCAAAGCAGTCATCGCGCCGCAGCGATTTGGAGGTGACGTAAATATGGTGCAGCACATCGTTGAATATGATGCAGTCGAACTTTTCCGCTTTCTTGGGTAGGTAATCCTGGATCGTACTCTGGATCACGTTGAAGCGGTCATTAAGGCCCAGATTGGCTATGGTCGCGCGCAGCTCGTCGTAGTCGTTTTCATCATTGCCATGTTCGCCCACGTAGGGGTCGACGCCGACAATGGCGCCGACCAGATGATCGGTAAGCGCCAACAGGGCATCGTGGCCGTGGCCGATGCCGACGTAGAGCGCGCGCCCACCTTTCTTTGGGACACCGTCGAAGAGGCGTTGATTGGCGTATCGAAGCCGCTTGATATTGACATGCAGCCCACGCCGCGTCGCCCGCTTCTCGATCGAATTTTCAATAAACGCGGCGCTCTTCGCGTCAGTCACGGCTGCCACTCAATTGGGGCATCGGGGCAAGGCCGATTATACCTTCCCATACGGGCAATACCGCGTCCAATTCGAGGGACGAGGCTTTTTTCCGACCTGCCTCTGCGAGCCGGCGACGTAGCGCCGGGTCGCGGGCAAGACTATCGAGTGCCTTTGCCAGGGCTTTCGTATTACCGACCGGGACGACCAGGCCGGTTACGTTGTTTTCGACGTATTCCAGCGGTCCCGGTGAGGCGTCGCTAACCACTACCGGCAGGCCGCAACTCATCGCTTCCAGAAGCGCGTTAGGTGTGCCCTCGTAGCGCGACGGCATGACAAAAATTTCAGCGTCACGATAGTAGGGATAGGGATCTGCAATACGGCCTTCCCAGTGAACCAGTTTATCGATACCCGCCGATTCAGCTTGCTTCCGCAATGCGTCTCGGAGGGGGCCATCGCCAACAATTCGAAGCTGCCAACCGCTCGATGTCGTTGCAAATTCCTTGAATGCCTCAATCAGCAGGTCGTAGCCTTTTTGTTCGTGAAGGCGACCAACTGCCAGGATAGTCGGAGCACGTCCCTTACAATGCGCCATCCGTTTAGCGGCGGGCTCGGTTGGCAATGACAGAGGATTTGGGACATAGGCTAGTTTCGCCTCTGGCACGTAGGATTTCATGGCCGCGAGCGCGCCGAGGGAATTTGCGGTTACTAAGTCGGCCTGCCGGTAAAGAATCCAGCGCAGCAAATTCCAATGGTGACCGAGCAATTGGCGTTTTGGATCATTTCGTTCCGATAAAATAATTCGGTTTGGCATACCCACCGTGGCCAATACTGTTAGTACATTGGTAGGCAAGATAAAGCTCACGACGCTTTTCGGTTGCGCAGCTCGAAGCACGCGCCGGAGTGCTCTCAGCCGACTGAAGTTCGCAAGCAAGCGGCGTGGCAGGCCCATGTTTGCGCTGTCGGCACCACCGATCGTCCAGCGCGCAACTGATGGATCCAACCTAAAAAAGTCCGCTTCACGCCCAGCGAAGGTGACGATACCGACTTTACGGCCGAGTTGAGCCCAGGCATTCGCCAAGGTGGTCACGACGCGCTGGGATCCGCCGCTTCCTAGATCCGCAATAACAAAGGCTATATCGATCGGGCTAGTCACGGTGCCGCGACCGGTTGGTGCCGAAAGAGCATCGTAGACAATCTCAACTCCTTCCACATGCGCTGCGACCGTGTATTTCGAACTTGCTTCAGTCTGCGCAGCAGCAATCACTTGCTGCGTGCCAGACCGGTCTTGCAGTGCCGACAAAGCGGCCGTGGCGAAAGCTTCTGGATCGTCAGGCGGTACCAGCCAACCAGTTACATTATTTTCGATAATCTCACCATGACCGCCTGAGTCTGCGGCAACGACAGGCGTACCCACCAGCATCGATTCAATCAAAACACGGCCAAATGCCTCTTCGACGGCCGGCGCCAGAACGAGATCGCAGCCGGCAATCCGCGCTTCGATATCCGATTGAAACCCAGCGAAATGAAGCCGTTCACCTAGATTCAGTTGCGCTGCCCGGTGTTTCAGTTCCTTCGTAAGGCCCTGCCTGTCTTCGCCAAAGACACAGAAATGGCAGGGCCGGTTACTCAGTTCATTGATTTTCGCTGCAGCCTCGACGAAAACCATTGGACGCTTTTGCGTCGTCAGATTAGCGACAAACCCGACGATAACAGCGTCGGGTTCGGCGCCGAATTCCCTCAGCAAACGCTCCCGAGCGCGGGTGCGATTGGGCGCGGGAGCGCTCGTTTCGAGCGGATTAGCTATACTGACAGTATTTTTACGCAGATTCTGCGGAACGGTTTGAGCCCCGTAGTCCGAGATACAAACGATCCGATGGGCCAAGCGCGCCGCCAAGCGAAACAATCGCCAGTCGGGAAATTTGGTCCGCTGGTGCCAAACCATCTGGCATCCCGCCAGTCGCGCCGGAAGCAGCCAGGTTAGGTGCATTCGCGCATCGTGACTATGGACGATATCAATCCGCTCGCGGCGAAGGAACCTACGTAGTCTCGGGAGGGTTATACAGAGCGCTCGTGCCAGAACGAATGGCCCAGCGCTTTCGCCAACGTAACAAGGTAGCGGAATACGGTGGAAGGAGATGCCGAGCCCCTGCAGTCGCGCGCTGAGCGGTCCCTCTTCATGCAAAACGACGACGGGCTCGAAAGTCGATTGGCGGAGGTTCTGCAGCAGCAGCAGCGCGGACCGATGGCTCCCGCCGATTCGGTCTCCGACAAAGGGAAACAACACGCGCCGCGGCACCTGGTTCATTCGCTAAGTTGTGGCGCGAATTGTGCAGCGAACGTGTCGGCTAAAGCGAGCCGGACCGCCAAACGGCGCCAACCCGCTTCTTCGGTGCGGCGTCGCCAGGCCATTTCGACGGAGTCAGGCGCGACACCAGGGACATGGGGGAGCGCCTCGCCGAAGTTCGATAAAAAGCGATCCTGCGGAAACACAAACCCGCGCTTAGGCAGTTGCGATAACGTCTCCGGCAGGTAGCGCGATAGCAAACGGCGCAACACGGACTTCTGTCCGAACGCGATAAAGCAGCGCGGATCGAATTGTGCGACCGCCTCGCTTAGCTTTCGGCTCAGGAACGGAGTCCGCAATTCAAGACTTGCCCGCATGCTCGATACGTCGGTGGCCACCAGGCGGCTGCCGGGCATGACGTGCGCCGTTTCGAATCTGGCAACTTGTCGATCTATCGGCTCTCGTCCGCTATCAAAATTCATGCGGCACCATGTTTCGAATCCGGCGACTTCGCGCAGCCATCCAATCGTCGGGAAATTCTTGTGGGCGATGTACCTTTCCCAATCGTGTACACCGATATTAAACCCGATCTGACGAAAGGCGGCATTCAGACGACCCGTACTTGAGGCGGCCAGCCGGCGGCCGATTTGACCAATCGGCAATCGCAGAGCCTCAGGCATTGCATACCACCGGCGCCATTTATAGAAATCGGCGTGCTTACCGTAGCCGAGAAAAATTTCATCACCGCCCATGCCTGTCAGGGCTACTTTGAAATTCGGCCGCACGGCAGCGCTCATCTGCATGAGCGAGAGCGCTGTTAGACTATCACAAGGCTGACCGAACAAATCGATCACCGCTTGCGGACTGGCCGTCTGGGGATGTTCGTCGCTCTCGATCACCGTGTGCTCAAGTCCGAGATGACCAGCTATCTTCGCTGCGTATGGTGCCTCGTTGGAAGCCTGGTTGCCGGGAAACGCGACGGTCACGCATTTAACGTCGACTGCCAGGTCGCGCGCCAGGATGGCCGCCACGAGCGACGAATCCGTTCCACTGGATAGAAACAGGCACAGTGGCACATCGGCTACTAAGCGCTGTTCGATGCTTCCAACCAACTTTTCATGGATGAGGTCCAAATCACTTTCCGTCAACGGAGCGACGGCTTCTTGGCTAGTTTGCCCTAGCAGAGGGCGCCAATACTGAATCGAGTTTTTGATGACGCCGTTTTCGATCGACAGTGCAGTTGCCGCCGGCAATCGCATGATTTGGGCGAACGCGGTGAGAGGAGGCGGCACGTAGCCAAGCGATAAGTACGCAACCAGCCTTTCACCCTCGAGTTTGGGACTCAGATTTAAGAGCTTTGCGAGCGGGCCGATTTCGGAGGAGACATAGATGCCTTCGCTCGTTTCGGCATAGTAAAGAGGCTTTTCACCGAACGGATCGGCTGCCAGCTCCGCCTTGCGCCCGTCCCAAACGGTGAAGGCGAACATTCCGTCGAACTTGTGCAAAGAGTTCGTGTGCCACGTTTGCCAGGCCCTAAGCACAACTTCGACATCGCCAGAAGTCGAGAATTCTACGCCAAGCTGTTCGAGCTCGTGACGTATATCGGCGAAGTTATAGATTTCGCCGTTGTGGGCGACCACCATATTGTCGCGTTGCATCGGTTGGTTGCTGCGGTCACTTAGGTCGATAATTGCCAGTCGCCGGTGTCCGAGGAACACGCCGCTTTCGCGGTCGATAAACTCGCCTTCGCCATCGGGACCCCGGTGGGCCAGGCCGGCCGAACCCTGGCGCCCAAGTGCGATGTCAGCATCGGTCAAGGGCCGGTTGAGAAATATTGCGAATATTCCGCACATAGAACGATAACGGCAGGCGCTAGTCCGACGGGACGCGTTCGAGCATATCCTTGCTTTGGGGCATATTCGCCTTGCGTTCCGCCAGGTAGAGATGCCGCGGTATCTGGCTTACAGACGTTGGAAAACTGCCGAGATTACTCACCTTGTGGAACCCCAGACCAACAAGGAAATTGCGAGTCCAGGTGTCCGGATCCGGTCCCATGAAGGAGAGTTCGGAGGCCCATTTAGCCGTCGCCTCGTTGGGCTGTCCTGTCTCGAACACTAGAAACCGGTTCGCCGCTCCAGCAACCTGTTCCATGATCTCTAGCGCCGTCGGTTCGCCAAAGGAACGCACAAGGTGGTGGAAGATGGACAGGCAGATAACCAAGTCGACCTGTGGCAATTTGGGACCGATGCCTGGCGCGATCTGCATACGGGTGAAGATGGCGTTTGGAGCATCGTAGATTCGGGCTAAAGCTTCTGCCGCCATAATTTCTTTACGACCGGCGTCAATCCCGATGCACAAACCGCCCCGCTGAGCCATCTGGAACGTGAAGTAACCAAGATTGCAGCCGATATCGAGAGTCGATAGGGGAATATCCGTCGGTAGATTTGAGACGATAGCCTCTAGTCGGTCGGTGCAAGCGCGCAACTCAGCCGCGTTTCCGCGCCAATGTTCACCGAACGGATGGGGTTGATAAACCTTTAGCAAACCAAGGCGAACTTGCCAGAAAAGGCGGACCCGCAGCAGCGCTACGGTTGCCGCGCTGACCAACGAATAGGAGATATTGCGATAGCTATCGCCGAGGCGATGGACAATTGCAGTTACCATTCGGAATCGCAACACGGCTAACGCGCGTGGGGAACGGGTCGACACTGGCTCAGCAGACACGCGGCAAAGTCTTCGAGCGCTCGGCGCTCACATCGCTTCTCAATGTCCAGTTCCAACACAGGAACTTTAATTTCATGGCACGCCGAACGAAGCCATTCGCACATTGCAGCCCCATTCTGAAATCGCTTTTCTAATCCGTTCTCGAACAGGGGGGCGGCGTTCGCTTTTTGACGCGCGGTGTAACGATCGACTGCCGTAGTGGTGGCCGCACGAGCATAAATTGCGCAAACAGGTTTCGGGACGGCCGCGAACAAGGCTTGCGCGGGAATGGCGGCACCGCTGAGGTTTTCCTCAATAGTGAATGAAACAAATGGCTGCAGAACACTACTATCAATCAGGAACGATAGATCGGTCGGTGGCCGCATGCGTAGCCCAGCGATGCGGTAGGCCAGTTTTCGTGGCAGCCACAGACCTTCTGGAGCAGACGATAATTTGGCGAGGCTCAATGGCGCTTGGACACCAACTCGCAAGAGGATGCGGAGCAGTTCGATTCTATAGGCCGTGGAAGTTGGCACCACCGGGGTTTCGATCGAGGGCGCTTGTGCACCACCTAACTCACAAAGGATCGGAACTAATTCCTGTAAAACAGTCGATTTTCCAACCCCGCAGAGACCAAACAACTCAATGCTGCCTCGTGGCGGCATATTGGACTCATTCATCGTAAATTCCGGCGATCAACTAGTTGCTTGATCTTAGTACCCTCAATCTAACGAGGCAGAAACAAAGACTGCTTGGCAATTCTGGCGAACACTCCGTACGGCTATGCGGTTCACAGTTTGGCCAATTGGCGCACGTGATCAGCATCGAGGAACATCACGATATGCGAAAGCCTGGCCGCGGCTGGGTCGTCCAGCGCGCAAACATGTCGCTCGAGCGACTGTGTGCGCAGTTTCATTTTCGCCGTGTACGTGCAGAACCGCCTGGTTTTCCGATGCTTGATTTACGATTTGATCGGGGCCTCGGCGACTCAAACGCTTTACCGATGGGATACTCAAGGCATTCAAGGTCGACGCTGAGTTATTCGGCCAGGCTTTTGTTGCCGGCCCCAAACAATCGCGCGATATCGCGGCGCTGGTCTTCGGTCCATTCCACCTGCGTCTTCGCTTGTCTCTTGCTGAAGTAGCTACTGCCCCGCTTTGTAAGGCGCCTTAGCTTCAGCTGCCGAAGCATATGTTCAATATTTCGCCGCTGATAACGCGCGCGCCCGATCTATTGACATGGGTTTCGTTCAGGAAGTACTCATCGGAATCGAAAAAATCGATTACGTTTACATACATGATACCGTGCGCGCGGCTGAATTCGCGCCAGAATTCCGGCGTCTGTCTGGTGAAAAAGTCATTTCCCTTGGCCGCTTGCAGCATGCTTGCCGAATAGGGGAACCCGACAAGGCAAATGTCGGCATCGCGTGTTTTCAGAAAGCCCACCATTTCTTCATACAACGACCGAACGTGGTCCCAGTGCTTGGTCTTTCGGTCGTAGGCACGCACTAAAGCCTCAGCATCCTTTTGTCGCTTTGCTAGAGGTTGGCGTCCGTAGGCGAATTCGCCTGCGGCCGATTTCTCACTCAGCCCGCCGTTCGGTCCGACTGCCGATTGCGCCTCCAGTTCTAATGACGCGAGGAATTCTCGCCAGAACCTGAAAATGAAAAACCGGTTTCTCAGCTCAAGAATTCGCAAGATCGGCCGTTTTCCGGATGAGAAGACGTTTCGATAAAAATCGCCGAAATCGATTGGGTCGTTGACCAGCAAACTATGGGGACTGGCGACGAGGAGCACCCTTCCGGCCGGTTGGCTATCAAAGAAGGCGCGGAGTTTTATCGATGTCCGAAAGTGCGATTCGCCACCCAGCCCGAGATTGATGAATTCAGACGACGGCGGCAGAAATCCTCTTGCGATTGCCGAATCGCCGAAGGCCGTGTTGCGAACATTGCGATTGCGGGCGTCATGAAACAGTCCGAGATGGGCGCTGAACAGATCCGCGTGGTCAACTTGCGTGCGCAGCAGCCATTCGGAGGCCGCAAGAAAGACCGCGAAAAACCCGAGCGCCAGAACTAGCAGGGTGCTCAGAAAGCGCCTAAAACTCAAAATAAACGAACTCGACACCCTGATCGGTAAACACGTCCAGCATACCGATCGCCAACAGGGACGACATCATCAACAACCAAGCTGCGTTTCGGCGCCAGACGACCGGGCGCGCCGGTCTGCCGATTTGCCATACGGCCAACAACAAAACCGCGATCGCGGCTGCCGCGGTAACCGCGGTGGGGACAATGTCGGCGATTACCCCGACGCCTTGGAAGAAAGCCAGAACGCATAGTGTCGCCGCGGCGCTAACAAACAATATCGCCGGCGAACCTAAGGTTGCCACCCCATTCGAAACTGCCCTGCCATCGACGTTGCCGTGAACCACTGAAACCCAGCCTTTATAGGCGGCCGGCCGATACCGGCGCATGACTTCGTAGACGTTGGGGGCGGCAAACGATATGGCGGCGCATAGGCTGATCCACACGACGGCATTCGTGCCCTGCCACACCGGTGACTGAACCATGGCGATACCAACCGTTGCGAGCGTATCCGGCGACAACCTTAATAGGCCGGCTAAGGCGTCAGGCACAATCAAGCCGCCCCAGGCGAACAGGGCCTTGTAGATGACCAGGGCCGAAGTAACGCTTTCGCTGCGAAACATAACGAAGGAAAGCCCGACAAAGAGAAAAGTCAAAAGCGCGGCGATCGTATTGGGCAGCGGCGGCAGCTTTATGAGCGAACGGCCACCAGTCCAAATTTGCAGAAATATCAGATACGCCGCGTGCATGAGCCCGAATACAAGGAAATTCCACCCGGCGCCGTGCCACAAACCCAGCAAGCCGAAGGTGATGACAACCGGGATTGCCGTGCCGACCAGCATTATCACGCCAGTGCTCAAGTTCCATGTCATTGCCCGCCGGGTCATCGCAAGAGACAGAGGTGTGTATAGATAGTCGGTGACAACCCGCGTTAAGGTCATGTGCCAGCGGCGCCAAAAGTCGGCGATGTCGCGGCTCTTGAAGGGCGAGTTGAAGTTTATCGGCAGGCGGAACCCGACCATCCGCGCCAGACCAACCGCCATATCCGAATACCCGGAAAAATCAAAGTAAAGCTGAAAACTGAATGCGGTCATGCCGATCCAGGCGTCCGGCGTGGTGAGGGTGCCGCCGTCGCCGGCCAGGGTGAAAACCGGATCGGCGATCTGCGCCATCGTGTCGGCGAGCACGACCTTTTTTATTAAGCCGAAGGCGAAGATCGATAGCCCGACGGAAAGATTGGACCAGACGACGCTCACATTGCGGCTCGTCTGGGCCCGTTCAAACTGGCTGTGTATTTCGCCAAATCGAACGATCGGCCCGGCGATTAACTGCGGGAAAAACGACACATAGGCGAAATATTCGAAAAAGCGCGGCCGGCTGATCTTGCGGCCGTGCAGGTCGAGCAGAAAGGAGATTTGTTGAAAGGTGAAGAATGAGATGGCCAGCGGCAGAATGATGTCGAGCGCGTCGAATTCACGGCCGACCAGAGAGAATGCTTCACCAACAAAAAAGTTCGTGTATTTAAAGTAGACGAGAAATAGCAGATTTCCCAACACGCCGAATACGATCAGCGGTCTGCGGAAGTTGTTATCGTCCAATTTTTCCCAGGTGATCGCCACCCCGTAGTTGAACAAAATCGATGAAATCGGGATGAGCACGTTATTGGCGCCGCCGTTCCAATAGAAAATGACCGAGAAGACACCGATGATCAGAATCGTCAATCGGGGCGAGGCAGCCTTCGCCAAATAGTACGCCGCCACGAACAGCGGCAAAAACAGAAAAATGAAATTGGTGCTGTTAAACAGCATGATAGTTAAACAATGTCGTATTCAAGGTTTCTAAGCCAGGAGGCGGTCATCGATTTCGATACGGATCGGCAGGGACGGTTCGACGTAACGGTCCAGCTTTAATATCCAATCTGTCCCCGCGTCGTCTTGTGTCCCAGACTCGAAGCCAAGCCTCTCGTAGAGATCTTTGACCAGCGCGTTGCGTTTGGTTGGCAGGTAATGGCCGCGCAGTTCGTGAGCGCCCTGGGCCCGCGCAATCTTCACCGACACGTCCAAAATTGCCTCCTCCAGGCTGCGGCCTAACACGCGGCAGCTCATGACCCATGTCTCGATGTCCAGACTGTTCTCATTTGGCTCCAGATGCAGGGCGCTGACGACTCCATTGTCGCCGAACTTGTCGCTGAGGCGGACCGCGAAAAGAGAATGACCGGAGGCCGCGGAGAAACGGCGCAACGCCAATTCATCGTGGCGCCGGGTCGTCAGGTTGAACTGGTTCGATTTGTTGACCAGTTGGGTGATGCGTTTGATCGACAGATCATCCGCGGCCTGGAACTGCGATGTCATGTCGAGCGAGCGAAGAAACTCCCCGGTCGATCCGATGTCGTGCAGCAGTTCCGCGCGCTGCGCATTGGCGCGGTAATACTCTGCCCGGTCGGCGTCTTCGCGCGAGACGACGGTGGTCTCGAAATAACCCGCGGCCAGCAGGGTCGGCGCAAACAGCGCCGGATCGGTCGGCATTTCGGGAACCGCGACCATGGGTAGGGTCTCGCGAACGTGGGCGCGTTCGACGGGGTTGTCGTCGACAAACACAAACGACTCCAATCCCAGCGAGAGTCTGTCTGAAATCGCCCGGAGGTTGCTCGGCTTATCGGTCCAGTTGGCCTGGAAGACGGCAAAATCCTGTTCGTTGAGCACCATATCGGGATGAAGATTGAAGGGTTCACGCGCCAGCGCATCGTCGTTCTTGCTGCACACGCTCAACACGATGCCGCGCTGTTTCAGGCGACGCAGCGTCTCTTGGAATGCCAGGTAGGCTTCGCCGACGGGATCGCCCTGACCGATGACAATACCGTCGAGGCCATCGTCGCCAATCACGCCGCCCCACAGCGTGTTGTCCAGGTCGACAACCAGGGCGCGGCGGGAGAGCCCGACATGGGCGGCCAGCAAGCGCGCGACATGGTCGCTGAAAAGGGGCACGAAACGATCGGCGAACGGCACCTTGGCAAGATGCCACAGCTTCTCGTCGTGCCAGGACGATAGTCCCACACTATTCGCCAGGCCGGCGAGGTCGAGCAAATGGTCCGGCTCGCCAGCGATCCATGCCGCCAGGGCCGCGTTGTAGCAGTCGATCGACCAGCCAAGCGAACCCGGCAAACCAACCTCTAGATTGCCGAATAAATTATCACGTGGTTTTGGCAGCGTGGGAATGATCACGGCCGCATCGGTGTTTTTACGGATCGCGTCTCGGAGGCGCATAACGTGCGCCACTGCTTTCTCGACCGCGGCTTCGCCAGTGTCACCGACCGGCTCCAGATCGAGCCCGAGCGTAGGCAGACCGATCATCAGCAAGACGACATCGGGGCGATGTTGGGCAATGGTTGAAGCTGGCGAGAGCGCTTCCTGCATGACTTGACCGAACGGCGCCTCAGCCACGGAGACGTCGAGGCCGTGGCGGATGCCCGATGCGGCAATCGCCGGCGGCAAGAAACTGGTCGTCGTGTCACCCAAAATACCAAGACGCAACGGATGTAGAGGCGTCAGCGCATCAAGTCGGTCTTTCAGCGCAGACGCGGTTCGGGCGACCGCAGCCAGCTGATTGGCGTTTAGCGCTGTCGTAGCCAAGGCGCGTAGCGATGCGATCGCAGAGTCATGCTCGGATTCCGAAATGTGCCCCAATCGCTTTAAGAGATTGGCCGGCGCCGGCATCAGCCAAGGTAGCTGTTCGAGCGCAAACGTCATGAATGTCGGTTCAGTTCAGCGCCGAATACCGCCACGATCTGGATGGCGATCACGTCCGGCTCGTCGATTTTGTTCTGTTCGTCCAGCAATTCAACATATCTGTCATCGAAAGCCGTCAGCATGTCTGTCCTGGTAAAACCGGGCGATACAAGCGCAATCTGCAGCCAGGGATAATCCTTCCGGTAGCATTGCAACAGCGCGCGCAAGGCAGCCTTGGCGACAATGTAGCCACCCATATTCGCGCTTGTTGGCTCGGCGCTGTCTTCGGATAAAGCGCTCGTCAGAACACCCAATACCGCGCCGCGCGCACGCTGCTTCCACTGGCGTTCGATCAAAGCCGCCAGCAGCTGATGGTGGCCGACGACCGACACCGACAACTGGTTTTCGAGATCGATGAGCGGCAGTTGCGCCAGCAATCCCAAATTCGGGGCTGGGGAGGCTAACAGCACTGTCCCGACTATGTCGGCGCCGTCGCGGTCGAGCTCTGCCAGCAAAGCGGCGACCGAGTTTGTGTCGGCAAAGTCGGTGGCGACCGGAATCACATCGAGCCCGCTGACCTCTTGTCGGAACGCGTCGCTGAACCGCCGGTTTGCCGCAAACACCCTGTGGCCTTTCTCCGCGAGCAGGCGGCACACGTGGCGGCCGATCCCACCACCGCCGCCGGTCACAATGACGCCGCTCGCCGATGATGAGTTGCCGTCAGGCATTCACGCGCGCTTCAACGAGCCCCTTGGCGATGAGCTTTCCTTCGCATTCTATGCGCAAGTCAAGCCGGACGATCCGCACGCTTTCGACAACATCTTTGACAACGCCGGTCAACTTGGCGGTCTGGCCGACATACAGCGGGTTGTGAAAGCTCAGATCGACGCGTGTGAGGACGCCATTGCGGCCGGGGCAATGCATACCCACGATCTGCGATACCTTTGCGGTATGAATTCCCCCATACACGACACAACCCTCGAAACCGGATTTGCGGGCAAAGGTATCTTCGAGGTGCAGCGGATTGTGATCGCCAGATAGTTCGGCAAAGGCATGCATGTCAGCGTCATCGACGCTGTACGAAACTTCGTATGATTGCCCGATCGAACCGTCCTCAATCCGCCATTCATTCGGTGCCGGCTGAGTCATCCGTCAAAGCTTGGTCTCGATGATGTCGACGAACTCGCCCACGTTTTCCGCGCTGTGAACGTCAGCGGTATCGAAACGAACGCCAAATACCTTCTCGATCGAGACGATCAACCGGATGTGCGACAAGCTGTCCCATTCTTCGACATCCTCCGCCGTCATCTCCTCGGACGGAACGATGGTGTCATTGCCGAATACTTCCCTGAACACAGCTGTCAGGTGCTCAAAAATCTGGCTGCGATCCATCGTTAATGGGAACCCGCGCTAGGACCGCGCATTGACCAATAGATCGTGTATTTGTGTCGAATCGTCAGCCGCCGGATCATGGGCACGGCTCGCCGCAAATTTTCGCCACTGCTTGTCGTTGGGCTCCAGGGCGCAGTGGTAGGACAGGTATTGAATCAGCAACAACACCCGTTGCCCGGAACTGATGCGGCTGCCGCAATGCAGGCAGCGGCAGGTATCGACCAAAGCGCCGGTACCGGCGGATCCGGTTATTTGGGCGAGATGCTGAAGTCCGTCATTGGACTCGATCTCCTCATCCATGACGCGGCTAAAGGGATCCGATAGGCGGTCGCACAGCGCCGCCGTACGGTCCGCCGGAATAAATGTAAAGGGGCCGTTGTCGGCATCGACATCGACAATATTCAAAAATAGCTTCACTTGGCGCAGGTCGACCTTATCGAGGTGAAAGAGCTGGCTGCCCTCGCGCAGCGGGTTCGGTTTGCTCAACCACAGCTGCACCGAGCCGATAACCGGAACTTGCCCGAGATACGCCGAAATTGCCGAAACCACACTCTGGTTTTTCGCTAGGTTGAGGATTTCGGGATAGCTCTGCAAACGCTCGGCCGACAACAGATTGCGGTTGTTAAATCCCTCCGACGGGTCAATGTCGCTAGAAACCTCTTCATAGATCTTACGGCAGGCATTTAGCGCGGGTTGCAGTTCGGGGATTTGGAATCGGTCCAACGCGATGTTGCCCTTCGCCCGAAGTTCTGCGAGTGCGCCGGCGTCGGCCGGCGTCATCTGCCCACGCGCACGGCGGCGCCGAACCCACTCACCGGGTTCCAGTGCCACCTTGGCCGCTTTTATCGTCCGCGACCGCAACGGCAACGGCATTCCCGATCGCGCCAGCCACGAATTTAACCGCCGTCCGTTCATCGACTAGGTCTCAACACCTTATTGTCGGGCAACCCTCGGCTACTCAAGCACTTTACCGGTGGGATACTCAAGACATTCGAGGTCGAGGCCGAGTTTTTCGGCGAGTTTTTTGTTGCCGGCCCCGAACAGTCGCACGACCTCGCGGCGCTGGTCTTCGGTCCATTCCACCTGCGTCTTCGCTTGTCCCTTGCCAAGATAGCTATGCAAGCCGCGTCGCAGGGCACCGCCGCCGGGCACGAGCCGGCTGAACGAGACATCCACAGGTACTTTGCTGCGGTACTTGTTGAAGGTCGAGCTGCGCTGGGAGGCCGCCGGATTGCGCGGCGGCATGCGCAAACGTTCGGCAATGCCGTCTGCCGGAATGCCAAGCACTTTCGAAAGCCTTTGTGAGAACCTGTTCGGGTGCGCGGCGAGCTCTTCAAAAAGCAGCACGTGTACCCGGTTAGTGCCAAAAAGCGCCGCGCACTGAGTGTACAAACTGGCATAGTCCAAGGCCGCCAAGTCGCCGCGGTGGTCCTTCTCGAACGTGCCGATAGCATGCGCGAGGAAATTGGCGAATGTGACATGGCGACCGCGATAGGGTGCCGGCGCATTCTTCAACATTTGGCCATGATTGACGTAGATCGAGCGAATAGCGTCGTACTGATTGCGAATTGTCAACACGATGTGAGTGTCCGGACAAGCACGCAATAGACGCTCGAGCATCACGCTGGGATAGGGCTCGAGGCACAGAGTTTCGTCCGACACCACGTTCACTTTGTTCGCCACGGCGCGGCTGTGAATGAACGATTTCGTCTGCGACACGGTCTCGGCCGAGAAACCATCGCCCGCCAGCGCGGCGCGAAAAGCCCGATAGTCGCCGGTGCCGTGGTTGGGGCGGCCGAGGCAGTTTATATCAGGATGGTTGGCAAACAGGTTTTCCTGCAGCGTGGTCGTTCCGGATTTGGGAAAGCCGATATGAACGAACAAGTTCAACGTCTATTCAGCTCCGATTCTCAAGGGTCTAATAGTCTGTTTTTCGCTGGTTTGACTCGTCTCGCCAGAGTGACAAGTAAACCCCATCAACGCGCCCTTCATCTGTTTCGTAGTGTGACGGGCGAATCGCTTCGATCTGAAAACCGGCGCGCTCAAAAGCGCGAATGGATGCGTGATTGGTGGCGTAGCAGCCGGCGGTCACTTTCAGCATGTCGTGTCGTGCGAATGCGTGCTGGCCAGCGAGACGGATCGCCTCGGTCCCATATCCCTTTCCGCGCACCTCGGCGGGGCCAATCAACAACCCAATCTCAGCGCGCCGATGCGGGCGAACAAAGGTCAGCTTTATGTTCCCAATGTATTGATCGTCATGCAATGTACAAATAGCAAATAACGACTGGTCCGCAGCAGCGTTGGTTCGCTCGATAAATTCCAATAGAGCTTCGCGCGAACGGTCGCCAAAGCGGACTTCGAGAAATTCGATCACAGCGTCGTCCTGCATCCAGTCGAAATAGCCCCTGTCGACCGCCATAGCGTCGATCGACATTAGCCGGACCCTATCGCCGATAATATCCCGATCTTTGCTCACGCTGCCGGCGCCTGCTCGACGAGAGGTGTTGCGCTTTGGAGCAACTGCTCGGCCGCGGCGACAACCGCGTCGCGCGAGGGTGCGGTCAACCATGCTAAGGCAACAAGCCCATCGCGCGCTGCCAGCGTCTCGATGCGGGCGCCCTTGTTCTTCAGCTGAATTTGCTCGTCAACAAAAGGGTGCTCGTCGAATATGGCGTCGTTCTCAAACCCTGCGAACCACCCTGTATCATGGGCCCTAAGCATAAGCAGGGCGCTGCATCGTTCGTCTGGGGCGTTGAGGTCGTCCGACCAGTCGGCGTCGCGCGCGAGATAGCGGCACCAAGCGCGTAGAGGATTGCCGTTGCCGCGGCGGATTTCCTGCGCGATCGAGTGGAAATGGGGGCTGACTTCCAGCACCTTGGGCCCGTCGTCCGCAGCGATGTAATCGACCGTAAACGGCCCGTTCCGGTAGCCCAGCGCGTCGGCGATGCCGGCCGCCATTGCCGACAGTTCTTCGAGTTCCGGTTCGTTCGAGCGGGCAAACTGGTATTGGATCGCTGGCAGGAAATCGAGGTCCGGGTCGGCTTGGCGCCGGGTGATCGAAATCGGCCGAACCTCACCTTCGATGGCTAGTACGTCGAGATTGCGAATCTCGCCGTCGACGAACTCTTCGATGACGACACTATCGCCGTTAGTCGCCGCGGCTGCCACCGCCGCGCCGAGCTCGTCTGCGTTGGCCGCCGCCACTTGGGATATGCCAGCGCTGGCATTTTCGCTCGCCGGCTTGACGATGACATTGCCAACGCTGCAGTCGGCCAGGTCTGGCGTTTCCTCGACAAAGCTCTCGTGTGGCCCCGACCACAGAGTTCGCGGCACGGGCACGCTCGCATCCGCGAGGCGCGTTTGCGTCGCCGCTTTGTCGGTCATCGCGGCGAGCGCATCCGGCGCGGGCATACGGCCGCCGACGAACCGGCTTACCGCTGCGACGCTATCAAACGCGTAGTCGGCGATGCCATAGGCGCCAATAAGCACGTCGTTGTCGCGCAAAGAAACGGCCAGTTCGAGTATCGCGTCGGTGTCTGTCGCATCGATCTGATGGATAAACGGCGTCGCGTCGGCGCATGGCGGCGTTGGCGAGCGGTCGGTAACATGCACCTCGAAACCCGCCTCAACGAGTGAACGAACCGCGATGCGTTGCGGATAGCTGCCGCCGAGATAGAGAATGCTACCGCTCATGGCGTACTCACCTAGCCCGCGTGCACGCAAACATTGGCCGCTGCAGGGTGCCGTAGGGCAACTCGGCGACAAGGTCGTCGCCTCGGCGATATTCGACCAGACCGGTATCGCGATTGCGGCGGCAGCGAATGCGCGGAACGTCTGCTGCGGCGGCACCGGGATAGGTCCGGTAGCTCACATTGTCGAAGTCTTCGACGACCCCGATCGCATCGACATGCCAGCCGGCGTCGTTGAGCAGCGCCGCGGTAAAGGCGACGGCGTCCTCGCTGGGAAAATGGGCGACCCCATGGGCGCTGTTGCCGGTCTGGATGACAAGGTGCGGCGCGATTTCGGTGAGCCGCGACAGGTACGTCACCGCATAGTTTTGCCAGCCGCCCAATTCCTCGACGATCTCCCGGTCGAACACGTTGCCGGCGTGGTGCATCACGTTCAGGGAAACCAGCAGGTCGGCGGGCGCCAGGTTGGGGAGGTATTCCAGGATCGCCGGGTCGTCGCGAAACTTGAGCCGGCTGTCCAAACCAGCGACCTCGGCGAACAGGTTGCAGACTTCGGTATAGGCGCTGACCGGTTCGTAACCCGTTGCCGAACACCCCTGATCATGGGCGAGGCGCAAACAAAAATACCCCAGGCTCGACCCCAGCTCGATAACGCTGTTAACATCGGGCGGCAAATTTTCGACAATCCAGCGGTATCTTGGTTCATCCCACGCGAGCTGTTCACTTGCGTAGTTTCGTAAGTTCAAGCCAAGGTTTTCGAGAAGGAAGTCCGGGATCGCCTGATAGCGCCGAAACTTTTGATCATAGGTCAGCAGCGTCTTAATGCGGTCTTTGACGCCGTCCAGATCGCTCGAATATTCCATGTGGCTGCTACGTCTTGCTCAAAGAGAAGCCAGGCTTTTCTTTGGCTCATCTTCGGGCGTTGATTCCCGGTTGTATCGTAGCGGTGGCACCAAAGCGTGTTCGGCACAAAAAGTCGGATCGAATGCATTGTCGACCAGATAACCGGCCAACAAATCGCCGGCCGAAGATGTCGGTTTGTCGATAAACGTCGCTTTAAATTGTCGCCGTGCAGCCTCCTTTTGCCACCAATGTTCGCGGATCGAATCTAGTGGCTGCGATAGAAATTCTTGCAGTTGCGCGTTCAGGTCCGGATCCGCCATGGTGAAATAGAAGAACGCTGCCTTGAATGCGTTTTTAGCTTCCGGCGCCAGGGGCATCTGATTGGGCACGTCGATAAAGCAAAACGGGAGTCCGGAAAGGATGCACCAGCCGGTCGTACTGGTCGCTCGAGATGTCACGACGAGCGACGCCGAACGCATGAAATATCTAACGTCTATCGAGCCGTCGATCACTGTTAGATTGTTGCATCGCCGCGCGAGCTCGAGCGCGGGGTCCGGATCGGCATAACGTAAAGTTTCCGGATAGGTTTTGTAGCTGACCCGATGGGGAAGCTGTGCGAGCACGTTTTCGATGAGTTCCATCTCTGCTCGGCAAGATTCCAGATCGGACTGAGTGCCGCTAACGGTATTCACCGTTCCCCGATACAGATTCGTTGAGACGTAAAGAATGGGCTCCGCTTTTTTAAAGCACCAAATTGGCAACCGTTCCAGGCGCCGCCCTTTGTCCGGAAAGCCCACCGCCATCGAGGCGCCATGGTAAAATTGCGTCTCGTTGGTTTTGTGTTCTCCGGCTTCGTTATAGACGGCCGTCAAGTGGGCCGCGGAATTTTCAACACCGATATCGCCATGAGCTTCATTTAGTTCGCGGCTGATTCCATGCTGAAACGCGATCATTGGTATGTTCAAACGATCGCTGGCGGCGAAGAGCGCGTATTCTTCGGGCGCCCCAGGATAATTGGTTAGAACAATGGCCCGTCTCGACTCGGCGGCAAGTTTTGTCACGTAAGACTGCGTCGCCTCGGCCTGTCGAGCCGCATGTTGGCGTAACTCATCGAGCGCCAGAGCTGTACATCGTTGGCGAGCGCTATTGCAGAGAAACTTCCTCAGGTGGTCCTGAAAGTCTTCGGCAATTGCTGCCCAGACATCGTCTTCGATGTCGCTTGCCGCTTCACTAGCTGGGCCTGCGCGGTGGACACGCGAGAGCCGCTCGAGCGGAATTCGCCTGCGCGCCAAATGATAAGCCGTTTCATGCACGAGTTCATTTTCTTTCAGAACATAGGCGACCCGGTCTCGCTGGAACAGAAAAGGCGCATGGCGCGAGAGCATTAGGCCGAGTCTGTATCCCAAATAGGCTGGCCCCCGGAACAGCCATCGGCGAAGTCGATCGATATCTTGAGGCCCACTGTTTCGCTCAAGCTCAAGCGGCACGGCTAAGATACTGAGGTTGCGATTCTCCGCGAGTAGATCCGCCCAGGGTGGATTGAGAATTCGATCTAATGCCGGATCGCCGGTCTTCACCTGAGTTACGATCCGTGGTTCGACGAAATCGTCTTCGTCTAAACAAAACGCTTTAAATATCGTGCGATGAAAAATGCCCGTGGCCCGCGCTAGCGTTCGTGCGTAGTTCCGCGCAGATTCATTCTTCATCGAGGTGTCGTAGATCCGCTGCACAAATGGACCGATCGACTGCTTGAACTTTTCAGACGTTTCGCCCGCAATCGCGGCTTCTAGATGCTCGGTCCGATCGTTTTGATTAACCAGAAGGTATGGGGCCGAAGTACGGATTCGGGTATTTGGTCCGATACCCCAATCGTAAAGTGCTTGTAATCCGGCTGCGCTGTCACAAAACGCAACGCGCACATTGTCGAGGTCGTTCACTTCCAGGTTATGGGGCGACGAAATTTCGGCTTGGCTCAATTATCGTCCTCGTCGCCGGTTCTGGTGTAATCGGCCGCATTGCCGCCCGACAACGGTCTCGCTTCATAGTATTCCGGCGCAATTTGCCGAAAACCGGCACGGATGAAAGTTGCAATCGAAGCTTTGTTTTCTGGCGAAATAGTGGCCACCAAGTTGGCGTTGGGATGGGCAAGTCGAAGACAGTTAAGGGCCTTTACACCGATACCTTTGCCGCGATACGCCGAGGCAATTAAAATGCTTACTTCATACCGCGCACAATCGGGCCCTCCGCGTGCATCGAGACGAACGGTGCCCACCGGTTGGCCGGCGACCTCGACGATCCACAGTGCCGGCTCGGGTCGGCTGAGCCGCTTCCGGAACCATGCTTCATGCTTGGCCCGGGTTGGCGGATTTGGCTGCCGAAAATACTGCCGCGTGCCTGGTTCGCGCTGCCATGCCAACGTATTCTCGAGATCACTTTCGTCGGCCGCGCGCAGGTGAACATCGCCGGTGTGGGCAACGGCGGAACTCACAACTGCAAGAAACTCATCAGGATGTGCAGGTCGCGGTTGAACACGTCGGGCTGCCGGTAAAACGTCATATGCTGAGTTTTGACGTTCGAGTAGTTGTAATGCTGGGTCAGCAGGCCGACAAGTAAACTGTAGGGCATGCGGAATATTTCATAGGCCTCGTCGCCAATATCGTCTTCAGAGATGCGCGTCACTGTATCGTCGCCGAGACGCAGCCGGTAAATCAGCGGCTCGCCGACATCGATGAAGAATACGGCGTTTGACTCGATGCCCCGCTTCGACTGCCACTCTTGTTGCCGCTGGCGGGCGCGCACCAGTAATTTAGTCAAGTCAATGCGCTCGCTAGACTCGATATAAAACAACCCACCGGCATCAAACGGACCGGGACGTGACGCGATGTCTTCCAGATAATCTCCTTCATCGGCATAGGTGACCGATCTGTACTCGCCGATGCGCCGTTGCGTTTCGAATTCGAATTGCATCATCTGCGACAGCAGAACCGGCTCAGATGTTGTATGGCGCGCCAACAGATACTCGAGCGCTTCGTCGGCGGTACCGACGCCGTAATAGTCGCTCATCAGCGCTTTGCGTCCGCCATAAACGGCGCCGGCGGCAAACGGGAAGATGAATTTCGGATCGAGGGCCTTCGCGAATTCGACCAGGATGCTGTAGTTGCGCAGTTTCTTGTCCAGCGCCGCCGTGCACCGTTCCGCCTCGCCCAAATTCTCGTAGAACGCCGGGTAGGGGCCTTGAAAGCTGAACGGTACGCACGCCATATCGAGCTGGCCGAAGCGCTCTA
>CAJICQ010000379.1_pt1 | contig 27685 bp, 22 predicted proteins | sample 9199721 | NCBI WGS metagenome assembly CAJICQ01 (sample SAMEA7708344, study PRJEB35096) | sediment metagenome | biome: marine neritic benthic zone biome [ENVO:01000025]; feature: sediment [ENVO:00002007]; material: shallow marine sediment [ENVO:03000034] sea grass bed [ENVO_01000059] ...
GAACACCTTGTCGAGCTGAACCAGCAATCTGTCCCATTTGGTCATGACCCACCTCCTTGCCAGGTATTTATCCACCTGGAAGGTGAGTGGATTCGAGGATGACCACCACCAATGCTCTACCAGCAGGGCAGTGGGAGGATGGAGAGATGCAGAGTCCTCAGCGAGTACGAGGGTAGGTGCTCGGATCGGAAAGGAGGGCGTGTTGGCTCCGAGCACATGCCGGGTCCAACGTGTCTTTCCGATGGGTCTGCATGATCCAGATTCCGGCGCGCGCTACGTTTGAAGTCCGTCCATCCGAAGCCTCACTTTGGATTTTCTCCGTCAACGTCCGACGGCGAGGCCTCCATTTCAAACTGTTCCGGTATCAAAAGGTATCCTCCAACGAGGAAGCAGATCGCGCCAGCGAAAGTGCCGAAGTTCGCGATCCACGGCGCGAGAAAAACTGATTCAGGCTCGACAAAACTCGCCACCGCGGATGCCATGAAGAACATCGAGCCGAGCATGTTTACGGCAGTGATCCACCAGGACAGGCTACGGAACCGCCATGTCCAATAACGGTTCGAGACCTCAATCACGGCAGCATGACTGGCAACGAGGAAGCAGATCGACCCTATCATGTTGGGTGTCCATATCAGTATATCTTCGCCGACCCAGTCGAGACCGGCGATAAAAGCGTCGGCGGTGTTTACGTTGAAAAAGAGCATGCCGATTAGCTGAACCGCAACCGCGAAGTAGCCGAGGTTACGCGGGCGCCAGCCGTAGAAAAGCCATCGGCGTGGCGCAGAACCTATAGTTCCGGTGCTCGCCACGTCACCGTTGATCACTTCCAACCATTGCAGGTAACCGGCCGAAGTAAAGAACAGCGACCCGACGAAGAAGATCCAGCCGGCGTGGCTTTTATCGATCGAACGGATAACAGGCATTTCAGGCCAGGTCCCCATGGCGCCACCGATCGCGAAGAGGGCCGAGCCGATCATGAACAGGACGCCGACCCACCATCCGATCCGTAGCGGCGCCCACAAGCGCAACCAAGAGTGACGGATTTCGCGAATCGCCACGGTGGGATGAATGTCGGCGGAAGGAACTTCCAACGGAGCGAGGCGCTTGCGTACACGCCGCGAGGTTAGCAGCAGCGTCCGCCTGTGCGAGTGCCTCTCGGCTACCCAGGTGAGGAAGGGGCCGAAGTGATGCCGCCTGTCATGGGAATTTTGGATCGAGTCCGTCATCGCCGGGATACCGATTTCACAGGAATTTCCTGGTCGCTTCTGCCAAACGGCAATCACGCTAACAAATACAATTATGGATCGAAAGCGCTTCTATTCATACGGCTTTGGCAATCGGGTATTGAACGCGCGTCGCGCCCAATCGCCTTCAGCGACTCGCCGCGCTGCCAGCGATCCCACAGCTCCGTCTTCTGTTCAGTAGTTAAACCTGGACGACGAATTTGACCCATCACATAACACTCCATCTTTGCGTTTAAGATAAAGTGTTGCGTCCATCAGTTGAGACCACCCCCCAACTCCGGACATACAAGCACTTAAATGTTCGCTATTGGCGGAAGGGCTTGTTGTTTTGGTAGAGGCGCAAGCGTTGTTGGAGTTCACGCACCATGAATTCCGGTCCGCTCCGGCGCTGCAAATCGATCGCCTTTTGCTGTACCCGAATGGCCTCATCAAATCGACCTGCTTCGGCGTAGGCCGCTGCAAGTGTGTCTAAGTGGCCAGGATGATCTTGTTCCAGCGAATCTGCTCTCTCGGCCAATTCGACGGCTCTAACTCCATCGCGCACACCCGCGGTCGGCGCTGTGGCTAACGTCCAAGCCAGGGCATTCAAATGAGATGGATTAACTGGGTTTAACTCCACCGCACGCTCTGTGTCACCCAGTGCCTGCTCGAAATTGCCCATGCGGGCGTGGGCAAGGCCACGATTAGCAAATGCAACGGCATCACTAGGATTCAGCTCGATCGCACGATCAAAATCAGCTATCGCGCGACTAAAATCACCCTTCCTTACATACGCATCACCGCGATTATTGAACGCGCTGGCGTAGCTGCGGTTGATCGCGATGGCCCGGTCGTAATCAGCAATCGCGCGGTCGTAATCACCCAGCGCAGCATGGATTAGACCCCGGTTGTAGAGGGCTTGCGTGAAATTGGAATCGACCTCAATGGCGCGATTGAAATCGGCTATCGCGCTTGCGTAATCGTTACGCTGGTAATGGACAATGCCGCGGTTGTTGATTGCTCGCAAATAGTCGGGCTTAAGCTCGATTGCCCGATCCAGGTCGGAGAGCGCAGCCCCGAACTCGCCCTTAATCCGATAGGCGCTGCCCCGGTTGTAGTGAGCATTTGCGAGATTTTCCGCAGATTCGCCAACAGATCGAATAAATTCAGTGCAGCTGGCTATACTTCGGTCGGCGTTGCTTACGTCTCTACACCACGACCAATTTCGTTGACCCGACTGCGCTAAATTATTTTGACCGACAGGTGTGGCCGACTCCCACGAGACTTTAATGGCCATAGTTTCTCTTTCAGCCAAGGGGGCGTCAGTCAGAATCCGAACACCATCGTCAATCAGTTCTGTCTGGGCGTTGCCGCCAACCCGTGTCGCATTTATTAGCCTATCGCCGCTGCGAAGGTGGATTACTGCGGCCGCTGTTTCAATTATGAACGGCCATTTGTAGGCAACCATCCAATTCAATTCTCGGCCTGTTTCAGACACTTCGAGAGGCCATTTTGTGCGAAAAGTGATTTTGTATTCGTGCAGACCGTCTTCGAGAAATTTGTCTGCACGTCCGGTGTAAAGCCGGTTACCCTGACCCTTCGACGGATCACCGAAGAAAAAATCTTCGGCTTGGCCGTTGCGAAGAACTTCAATCACCTCGTAACGAGGCGGACTGACTCGCGGATGGATCGGAATGCTTTTGAAAATACCTCGGCGAATACGCTCTCCCGTTCGCACCACGGTTATCGTTTCTGTAATTAAAAGAGTTTCGTCGCCCTGAACCCAAATTTCAGTTTCGTAATTGACGATCCGCTCGGTGGAAAGGTCTAAATTTTTAGGGCTTTCAGCGTGCGCGACGTTGATCCCGAAGGCGATCGTTACGGCACACAGCATGTGCAATGTTAATCGCCAAACCATAACCGATCTCGCTTACTTGTAATTCTCGTGTCTCCTTTCAGCGCTTTCTGTGTGCTTCTATTTTGGCGAGTGTATGGCACTGTGTGACATAATACTATGCGCACCGGCGCGATCATTATTGTTTTGCTAGGCCTGAGAGCGCCGACAGAGCTTGACGCGATCAAAGAACCACACCAATTCTGCTTGATCGTCGGTATTAGGAGCGGCCGATGCCCCTACTCAGAAATCCCGTCTTTGCGGTGGTCGTTGGACTTTTTTCTCTCTTGGTCGCCGGTCCAGTCACGGCTGACTCGGCGTTTACGGAATGCCGCAACAATCCGACGCAATCCTGCCTCATGTTGCACGCGGTCGAAATTGCCACGGAGCTGTCCGACGTCCAGGTTCGCGACAACGCTTTCGCGGAGCTGGCAAGGTCGCAAGCGACCTTGGGTCTGTCAAAGGTCGCACGCAAGACGATTGAGCGGATTACTTCAGATAAAAAGCGCGCTGAGACGCTGCATTCAATCGAAATGCGTCGCAAGGACGAAGAGCGAAAAGATCAGCTGGCTAGAGATCAGAAATTATTGTCTACCGTGTCCGAGCGGGCAAAAAGCGGTCTTACGGACGAAGCACTCAAGATCACAGAGAACATCCGCGATGATCAAATTCGTGCAACCGCTTACGGTGCTATTGCGCGTGCCTACACGCAGGCCGGTAGGTTGGCCGATGCGTTCGCCCTGGTGGGGCGAATTGCGCCCAAGTTGCAATACTATGCTCTCGACCCGATCAGACAATCGAGAGCACATCCCGACACAATTGCGGAGACTATAGGGTTCGCAAACGGCTTGTCAGGAGGGCGATGGCGCGATACGGCCTACAGCCATATCGCGCTCACGCAAGCCGCCGCCGGCCAGCGGATTGAAGCGAGCCAATCATTCGATCAGATAGAGGATGCAGGCCGGCGAGAGCTATTGCTGGAACAGATTATCCGGATTCAGGTCGAACGGGGCGAGATCGCGGAGGCCAGGCATTGGTTGGCAGGCGCAAAGGGTCTCCGGATTCGGGTTGGCGCCTTCTTGCGGATCGCCGCAGTGCAGGAAAAATTGGGCGACAAGGAAGGCGCTGTCCAAACCTTAATTGAGGCACGGCAGGAATTGAAAACCGCTCTCGCGCAGCTACCATCCCTGGATCAAGTCGGCGAAGGAGCCCTATGGCTGATCAACTCCTTTGTCAGCGCATCGATCCAACAATTAGTGAGACTGGGCCAAATTGAGGAAGCGTTTAAGACTGCAAACATGATCGCCGATGACGAGTTTTCAGCTTTCTTCATTGGACAAATAGCGCTTCAACAGGTGGGCCTGGGTAAGCACGAAGATGCTCTGCGTACTGTTGAGAAAATTGCCGATCTGCGCCGCCGCGAAGACAGTAAGAACGATGTTTTGCGCGCTATTGCCGCGGCGAAAGTAAGATCGGGCAGCATGACCAGCGCGAGGGAACTGGCGAAAACGATTGAGCCTGGCAGAAAGCAGGATGAAGCGCTCCTGACGGTAGCCAGTGATCAAGTAAGAGCTGGCGACATAGCCGGTGCTCTTGAGACGGTTAAAGAAATGACGGACCCGGACTCGATGCTTCGGCAAATTGTCCGTTGGCGTACCCGCGCGGGACAATTCGCCGAGGCGCTTTTATTCGCGGATGCAATGATCGACGCGCACAATCGGCTTAATGAGCTAACAATTGTTGCGATCGGCCAAACGAAGGAAGGCCAAGTAGGTGAAGCTTTGAAAACGGCGGAAAGAATCAAAACGCCAGGTCGTTATCGCGTTTACAAAGCGATCGCGTTTGCACTTCCGAATTGAAGCACGATGGACAGGTTGTTCAGAATCTTAAATGCTGTGCCCACAATTAGCGGACCAAACGTGGTCGGTACCCCTTTTATTGATTTGACGATCCTTGCTTAACCATGCGCGGATTGACGGCAGGTTTTGGCTATTCCCTGCCCTAAACGGGTGCTGCCGAGTACGACTGGTTTGCCCCCGATACCGGTCATGCGATCGCTGGCGGCTGCTGTTGGGGGCGGAGCGGTCGTACCCATCCAGCCGTTATGACGGCTGGGGTTGACCCAGGCTGTGTGAAAACTCTCGAAGCCGCCGGTCTCGCGCAATGAAGCAACAATAAGCTTACGTGCGTTGAATCTTTATTGCGCCACATCTTCGTCGCGAGAATCAATTTTGCGTTCGGGCTCCTCCGAAAACTGTTTTCACACAGTCTGGACCCTTATCGGTCGTGGCGGGAGTTCGTAGACAGCCTGTCTCTCCCAACCTAAACTCCGCGCCATTGACGGGAGAAGCCATTTAATGGCGGAAGAACGCGTCCAGAGAAGGCTTGCTGCAATTCTAGCTGCCGACATGGTCGGTTACTCACGGCTCATAGGAGCCGACGAGGAAGGCACCATTGAGCGCCAGAAGGCCCACTGGACCGAATTGATTGATCCCACCATTGCCGAATACCGGGGCCGTGTTGTCAAGCTGATGGGCGATGGGGCGTTGGTCGAATTTGCCAGCGTCGTTGACGCCGTCAAGTGCGCCGTCGCGGTGCAGGCGGGAATGGTCAGGCGCGAGGCGGACGTTCCCGAGGATAGGCGTATCCGATACCGCATTGGCGTCAACCTCGGCGACATCGTCATCGACGGCGACGATATTCTGGGAGACGGGGTCAACATCGCATCGCGCCTCGAAGGATTGGCCGCGCCAGACGGTATCTGCGTTTCGGAAAAGGTGTTTGCGGAAGTCCGCAACAAGATCGACACAGGTTTTGAAGACCTTGGCCAGCAGGAGGTTAAGAACATCGCCGAACCGGTTCGTGCGTATCGCGTAATGTCGGACCGAATGCAAACTGCGCCGACCACAGCCCCATTACCGCTGCCCGACAAACCGTCAATCGCGGTGCTGCCATTCGACAATATGTCGGGCGATCCCGAGCAGGAGTATTTCGCCGACGGTTTGGCCGAGGACATTATCGCCATACTGTCGAGGACATCGAAGCTGATGGTAATCGCCCGCAATTCGAGTTTTGCTTACAAGGGCGCTGCCACGGACGTTCGTCAAATCGCCGGCGATCTGGGGGTGCGCTACGTTCTCGAAGGCAGTGTGCGCAAAGGCGGAGACCGCCTGCGGGTGACCGCGCAACTAATCGACGCGGCGAACGGCAGCCATCTGTGGGCCGAACGCTACGACCGGCGCGTCGAGGATATTTTCGACATTCAGGACGACATCACCAAGGAGATCGTCACCGCCCTGCGCGTCCGGCTTACCGACGGCGAGGACGCCTTGTCGTGGAACAAGGGCATCCAAAGTATCGATGCCTGGCGCTGGGCGCTCGAAGCCGTGGAGTTGTTTTTTAAGTTTAATCCGGCGGACATTACACATGCGCGGGATCTTCTACACCGGTCCATCGAACTCGAACCGCATTATGCTTATGCCTGGGCGATGATCGGTTGTTGTGATTGGTACCTGGCGCGGATCGGCCCTAGCGAAGATGCTCAGGATCTGATCGATCGGGCGGAACGAAGCGTGGCGAAATCGTTGCACCTCGATGAAACGCTCTCTTGGTCGCATTTCAGTAGAGGCATGGTGTTGCTTTACCGGAGACAATTCGACGAAGCCGTCTCCGCCATGCAAAAAGCCGTCGCACTGCTTCCGGGCGACGCCAATGTTCGAACTGGTTTGGGATTCGTACTCATTCACGCTGGCCGGCCGGGTGACGGACTGCAAGCCCTGCAGGAGGCGATACGTCTGAACCCGCACGCGCCTTTTTGGTACCGCTTTCTTGTCGGTCGCGCGCGCGACATGCTCGGCGATCTGGAGCAGGCCCACACCGAATTCAGAAGTACAACCGCTGATCTTACATTTCCCTCACTCCTCCATTGCGCAAGTTTGCTGGTGCGCCTGGGGCGGATGTCGGAAGCCAAAGATGCTCTTGCCGAGGCCTTAAGAATAAATCCTCAATTCACCTTGGCTGGGGTTGATCGCTATCTCATGTGTAGCGACGAAACGTATGTCGAAACCGTGACTGAAAGTTTGCGTAAGGCGGGCCTGCCTGAATAAAGCGATGTGGGTGGACTGTTCGCTGTTGATACGCGAAATAGCTCCCCTCGATAGACATCGCAATATGACGGTCCGCGATCGCGATGCTCCCAACCACTAACCGTGTATTCGCTTCTGCTGCAGGGCTGTTGCTGGCTGCAAATTGCCCAGGACGGGGTGTGAGATCTACAGCTGGTAGTGGGTGAACCCCGGCCATTCTGTCACGACTGCGAGCGATGAAAGGAGCGAATCCTTACACATTTTCTGACACAAAAATGCGCAGAAATTTGAAATAGCAAGTTATTTCAATAATTTATAACTACATGACAATCACTTAAAATCCTGTGCCGTCACTGGCTTGTGGGTTCTTGGTCCCACCGCCCGCACCAACTTCGAACAATCTTGCGCTAGCGGCCTATCCTGAAGAAACGCAAATGTGTGCGGGCTCACTCGGCTGGCGGCGGGCCGGTTGAAAACTCCGCGCTGGGCTGGCTCTGCGCCGGCCGCTCTTGCGCGGCCGCGCCGGGCGCCGCGGGCTGCCGGTTCGGGTCGGCCAGGAGATGGAAATCGAGACCGGCGGCCAGCGGTTCCGCGTCGCTCAGCTCCACCTCGTGGTCGGGCGCTGCGAATGCCGCGAGACGGTCGAGAGCATCCGGCGCGACGCGCACGCGGTAGCGGCCGAGCGGCACCAGCTCGAAGAGATAAAAACCGTCGAACTCGGAGCGCGTGGTCATCGCAACGGCCCCGCTCTCGTCGATCAGCTGGAGCTCGATGCTGCTCAAGCCGGTCTCTTCACCGTCGCGTGCGATCATCACCAGGCCGTCGATTTCACCGGTCGGCACCAGAGGAAAGTCCAATTGCGGATAGTTGCCCGGCCGCAGGGCGACGGTGTAGCCCGCCAGGCTCGATGTCAGGTAGGGGTCGTCGACCGAGCCGCGCTGAACGGCGATGCCGAGATCGCGATACAACGGCAGCGCCGGCAGGAAGGCCTCGCCCGCTTCGTTCGTGCTGGCGGCGTGATTATGGCCGTCGGCGATGAAGCGGACGCCGGACATCGGCTGATCCTCCCCGTCGAAGCGGCCGTTGCGGTTGCGGTCGATGAAGGCCCGCGCGGCGACGCCGCCGCTTTGCGCCTGATGTTCCGGTGAGACGCGCAGATCGCCGGACCACGGGTGGCGGCCCAGGGAGTAGGTGAGCGAGACCCCGGCGAAGAGGCCGCCGCCGGTGTCCGCGCTCAGCGAACTGCCGAGGGCGAAGCCCTCGAATACCTGGTTCAAGCCGGCCGTCGCGGTGGTCACGCTGTCGTCCATACGGTGCGAGGCGCCCGCGCTGGCGTTCATATCGGGTGCGATATCCCACTCGCCGATCACGCCGAAACTGTCGAGCGCCGGGTCGGGATGCAGCGTGTAGGGCAGATCGCTGCGGATCATCACCGAACCGATGCGATAGTTCATCAGCAATGAGCCCCAGGCCCGCTCGCTCTCTTCGTAGTCGCCGCCAAAGCCGATGTCGGCCTGCAGATAATTCGTGGCAAAAAAGCGATCGCGGGCTGCCGAAATGCGGTGACCCAGGGTGAGCTCGTTGCGGCGATCTTCGTGCCGTTTCAGATTGGCCTCCAGGGTAATCGGCAACGCGAATCCGTCGGCGACCGGTAGCACCGAGTCGCCGCGGATCGTCGTGAGGCTGGTCAGGTCGCTCGACCCGCTTTCGGTTCGCTCGCTGCGAAAATCGTGGAATTGGTCGTGGCGCACCAGGTAGTTGACCGGGCCAAAGAAGCCCTGCGCCCATAGCTCTCCCGCCAGACCGCCGCGATCATCGACGGCGACTTCGAAACGGGTTGTCAAACTGGAAAAGGCGGTGCGCAGATAGCCGTTCAGGTATTTGCGTTGGTCGCTGTCGATCGGCAGGCTGTAGAGACTGCTCCCCGCCGACCAGGTTTCAGAAAGGCCGCGTTCGAACTGCATCACGATGCGGGGCTCGCCGTCTTCCTCTTCCTCCTCCACCTCGTCGTCGGCATTGGAGAAGTTCAAGAGGTCGCGCTCTTGCTGGTTCACGGCGAGGCGGTAGTTGTTTACCCCCGGGCGAACGAACCCCGGGTCGATGAAGAGCTCCTCGGTTTCTTCACGGCGCTGGCCCTGCGGACCGTAGAATACCAGGCGGAAGCTGTTGCGGCCGAACTGCAGCGGTACATCGATAAACTCGAACCGGCCGTCTTCGCGCGACAGTCGATAGTCGAGGAGCGAATTGTTGCGATAGAGTTCGACCTCCCAACCGATGGGCAGCGGACCGCGCAGGGTCGTGCGGTCGAATTCCTCGGTGGCGCCGAGGGGATAGTTGGTAACCTCCACGCCACGCCCGGTAACGCTGCGTGAAATCAGCGGCGACTGGGGCGACGCGATATCGCCGAGCGTAAAGGCGGTGGCGCCGAGCGGCCCCAGAAGGTTGCCGTGCTGGTCCTTGCGGCCGAGCCGGACCCGCACGGTGTCGAGCGGATCATCGTCGTCGCCCGCCACGAACAATTCTCCGTTGAGACGCAACACGTCACCGGTCGCCAGCACATTGCGCCGCGTCGAGAGCTCGCTTCGCTCGTCGCGCGAGGCGCGAGCAAACTGACCCCCGGTGGTCAGGTCGACAACCGGCCAGTCCCACCAGCGGTAGTCCGGCGCGACGCGGATGTAGCCGTTATCGCCGCCTTCCTCCTGCGCCCCGAGCAGCTGGCGCCGACGGTCGCGCTCGAGCCGCTGTTGCACCGGAAGCGTCTCCCACGGGATCACTTCGACCAAGGCATGGGCCTGGTCATAGTGCAACTCCACGGGGAACCACGCGCTCAGCAAGGTTACGTCGATGCACAGGCCTTCCGGGTATACGCTCACGCGCTCGCGGTCGAAGGTCGCTTCCTCGCCGGCAATGGTGGCGCCGTCAGCGGTCAGCAGGAAGCTGCGCGACTCGCTCAGGAACCAGCCTTCCGCCCGCTGCTCCTGGGGATCGACCTCGATGGGGAAATCCAGGGCGCGTACCAGTTCGGATAGATTCAGGCAGATGCTGCCAGGAACCTGATAACCCACGATGCTCTCGCTCAGGGTCAGCCCGCCGAGCGTTAGCTTCAGGATAAGCAAATTATCCTCAGCGGTGATGTCTTCCGGGGGGGTTGGGATGACCTCGGTTGCCGACGTTGCCGCCGCTGCGCGGTCGCTCGCCAGTACGAACCAGGTCAGCAGCAGGACTAAGAAGACACCCGGCACCGCCAGGCGCCGCAGGCAGTGGGTGCCGCCCGCAGCGGGCCCCGGACGTGCCGGCACAATGCCGGCGCGACAGCTGTGCGTTCTACCTGACATCCCCCGACATATTCCTTGGTCTCAACGCGCTGGCATTTTCGCCGGCTCATGCCGTCAGACGGATCCGGTGCATAGAGCGGAGCAACAGAAGACCCCTCGATGTTGAAATGTTTCTGGATTGATCCTTGAAAGTCAGCGAAGCGTCACGCGCTGTTCAGCCAACAAGGCGCCGCCGTCATTTTCGGAGGCGAAGAAGGCAATCCGAACCGGCGTCCCCTTGATCGTCTCGGCCAGGTCCGGATCGATGGGAACGCGCAAGCTGCGCCGGCGGTTCGGTGTATAGATCGCGACCCCGCGGACCTTGGCATAGGTCTCATCGCCGACTGCGGCCATGATCTTCACCGTGCCATATACCGACCGCTTACCCAGGCGGGTCATGTGCACCGTGAGCGCGGGCGGTGCTGCTTCGCTGGTGGTTTTGATCCATTCAGCACCTTCGACGGCCACTTCGGCATCGAGCTCGCCATGGCGGACGATGACGGGAATGGTCACGCCATAGACCGGAATCAAGTTAACCTGAAAATTGGATCCGCCGGCGCTGGCCTGCGTGGTTTCCGCGGACTGGATATCGGGAACCGCGCGAAACATCAGGTGAGAGCGGTATTCCCCCTCCTCAAGATTGGCAGGTTTGCGCAGCTGGACGCGGATGGTTTGCGGGGCGTTCGGCCTTAAGGTGACCCGCCGCGGTGCGTAACGCACCATGGGGCCGACGAAACGCTCACCGGGAATGGGCTCTCCGATTTCCTCGAACGTGCCATTTTCACGCATCCGCCGATTTACCAGACTGACGCGGAAGACCTCCGTGGTGGTTCCCTTATTGACCAAAGTGACTTCCGCCGTCCGTTCGCGGCCTTCGAACACCAAGCGCGTCGGCGCCACCAGGAGATCACCGCCGGCCTGCGCGCGTTGCACGGGCGCTACGAAGAGAGAAGCGAAAAGCAACAGGGCGCCGACGCCGATCGAAACGAACCGACGGCGCCGGCGCCCCGTTTTTTCCGCGAATGTTCTAGTGTTTTGCGCTGTCATCTTGGGATCTTATCCTTCTCCAGAACATCCTCTCGGATGGCGCTTAGTTGTAGTCGACCGTCACCGAGAAGGTGCCGGTGTAGGCGCCGGCGGTTTGGTTGGCGCCGACGTTCAAGGTCCCACCCACGGTAAAGGTCTGTGTCCCCGCGCCGTCGAGCGTGCCGGCACTGGAGATGCTGTCGGTCCAGGTATCGACGGTCATGTCGGTGCCCGGGCCGGTCAAGTTGGCCGCCGCACCCGGCAGGGTGACGGCATAGGTCAGGTTGGCGCCGCCGGTGACGTCGAAGGAACTGGCCGTGACCGTGCCGGTGCAAGTCAAGGTGCCACCGCAGGTGCGTGCGCCGGCGGCGCTCACGATCACCGTATCGGCGCTACCGGACGGCACGATCGAGGCGAACGCCAGGTCCTGGGTGTTGGTGATGGCGATCGCCGCGACGATAGTGGCGGTGGCGTTCGAGGTGTCACTGGCCGCCTGAGCCATCATGGTGCCACCGGCCACGATACCGGTGGTCATAACAGTACCCAACAAAAGCTTTTTCATAGATACCTTCATTTTCTTGCTCCTGATATGGAAGACTTCTTGTCTAACCAGATGCGAGGGAGCCGATAGAAGCCCCCCACAAATGAAAAATTTTTAGCAGTAGAATATTACCTAATCATAAAAAATCCGCGGCAAATACCAGTAATGGCAAATATAAATCGAATTACCTATGATGGTGAATAAGTAAAGACATTACATCATAGGTATTATTGCATTCAACCAGAAAGAGCATACAATAGTAGTTATGCGTCATTTTGCGGGAGATTTCCGAGGCTTTGGTGAATCCACGCGGGTTTTTCTCTAACGCGGATGGGATTTTGCGCGTGATTTTTCAGATCGGAATTACTTATGATATTATTATAAATTACTCTGTGCTACCGTGGGTGTGCGATCTTTATTTGTTATTGAGGCCGTTTGTTAAGGTGTTAATAACCATAATCGAATTCTAATTGGCGCCGTAAGTATCATCGGTGCCGACGCTAACCGAACCGGCGTGTCGGCGCCGGATAGCCATGTGGAGGGCGTATGATCGATAAGTCTGCACGGTTGCGCATCATGGTGCGCCCGATGCCGCGTCGCCGGCTGAGGCGCGAATGGTTTCGCGCGCGCGTCGCCGCCGGCCTGCTGTCTCTGGCGATGCTGTGTTGGGGGGCGAGCGATCTGCTGGCAAAGCCGATCCGGGTCCGCGCCACCGATGATCTCGCCTTCGGCCAGATCACCTCGAGCATCATTCAATCCGGCGCCGTGATCATCGCCGCCGCGACCGGGGCCAAGACCACGACCGGCGGGGCGACCGACCTGGGGGGCACCCACAGCCGGTCGATCTTTGACGTAAACGGCGATAAAAACACGGCCTTTTCGATATCCCTGCCGTCCTCGGTCACGCTTACCGGTTCCGGCGCCGACACCGTTATCGTCGACGGCTTCACATCGGACCCCGCGGGCTCGGGGGTTCTCGGGCCCAATGGCTCAGCCACCCTCAATGTCGGCGCCACGCTCAATCTCAACGCCAACCATCCGGCCGGCAGCTACAGCGGCTCTTACGACGTCATCGTGAACTATCAGTAGGTGCGCTGGGATGGGCCGCGACGGCGTTAGCCGCCCGCGCTAAGCCAAGCCCCTAATAAAACGCGAACGTGCGCGTCTCGATGCTCTGGCGCGGCCGCGCGCCGGGCGGCGTCGTCGGGTCGTCGAAGGCCGAATGGGCGGCGAAGCGCGCGGTGCCGTCGGTGTTGGAATCGAAGCACTTAATGAGCACCGCCTCGTCGGGTTCCAGGTGCGGGAAATAGAACCAGCGATGCGCCGGGCTATAGGTGAGGAACTGCACCTCACCGACGCGCTCGGGCGTGCGCCGCTCGGTCGCTACCAGCTGCTCGCCGGCAATTGCGTGCGCCGCATGCCGATCGACATCCAACCAGACTCGATTTCATTGTCCGACCGATCCAGGTGTTAACGTTTGCCTGACGTCTTTTTGCGATAGACTGGCCGGCGACATGTTGGAGCCGGTGACGTTAGATGAGCCAAGAAGCGATTGAAGACGGTATCTCGATCATTATTCCCGCCCACAATGAGGCCGGCGGGATCGGTCAGACCCTGGAGAAAATTATTGACGTTATGGCAGCGTCCGGACACGACCATGAAATCATCCTGGTTGACGACGGTTCTGTCGACGACACCGCCGATCGGGGAGCGGGTTATTCCGACCATGTCAGGATCATCCGGCACGACGTCAATCGTGGATACGGCGCGGCGCTCAAGACCGGACTCCGGCAGGCCAAATTTGCCACGATCTGTATCACCGATGCCGATGGTACCTATCCCAATGAGATGATTCCGGTACTGACCGGCAAGGTTATCGCCGGGAAATGCGATATGGCCGTGGGGGCGCGCATTGGCGATAACGTCGCGGTGCCGTTGATCCGCCGCCCGCCCAAATGGGTCATCGGGCATTTGGCAAACTATGTTGCCGGCCGCAACATTCCTGATGTCAATTCCGGTCTCAGGGCCTTCCCCCGTGAATTGGCCCGGCGGATGTTCTTCATTTTGCCGGATGGGTTTTCATTTACCTCGACGATCACGCTGACGATGATCACCAATGATTTTGAGGTCGAATATGTTCCCGTTAACTATCACAAAAGGATCGGCCGTTCGAAAATTCGACCGATCCGCGACACCTTGAATTTCCTGCAATTGATTACCCGGATGGCGTTGTATTTTTCGCCGCTCAAGATCTTCATGCCGTTGAGCGGCATCATATTTCTCCTGTCGATTTTTTGGGCGTTATTTGGCCTGCTCGTCTGGGACCAGCTGCCGGATGTAAGTGTCCTCGTCATCGCCCTGTCGGCGATCCAGATAGGCGCGGTTGGGTTGCTCGCCGAAATGCTCCGTCTACGCTTGCCGAAGCCGTTTCCGGTCGACTGAATGCAATTTAATGTTGGAAATAGAGAACCGGGACCACTTTTTACTACTGAAAACCGAGGATAAAGGCCCACATTACAAGCATCCTTGGATTGAATTTCTGACAGTAAACGAAGCCTTTACGCTACTATGCCACCGTGCTCGGCCCCATGAGCATTAGCCATTACAGCGGGGTTGGGTGACACAGCGCTAGATTGGCGCTTTTGGGCTGCTCGCCGAACTGATCAACAGGCGAACGTCCAACGATGTGCGAAACTAGTATTTGCGCCCCGACCACAAAACAGGGGATCACATGCCGGCGAACAGAGACACTTACGCGCGCAAAGCCTTGGCGGCCATTCCCAGGCTGCTCACGCTGCTCGACCGCAATCCCTACTCGCCGACCTACGGCTGCTTCCACCGCGACTATTGGCTCTACAAGACGTCGGATTTCCCCGACGTGGTGCGCCAATTTGGTGCCCATGCCCTGGCTCTGGTCTATAAGCACGATTTTCCGGATAATCCCTATAAAGGCGCACCGCAGGTGCGGGACTGGACCCTCGCGGCTCTCGAATTCTGGGCTCGCCAACAACACGGCGACGGCTCCTTCGACGAGTTCTACCCCTTTGAACGCGGGTGGGTGGGGCCTACGGCATTCACCACCTTCACCTCGGTCGAGGCGCTTCAGTTGCTCGGACACGAGGTGCCGACACCGCTTCGGGAGCGGGTCACCGCGGCAGCGCGCCGGGCGGCCCGCTTGATCGCGGGCGGCGAGGCGGAAAAGGACGAGCTGGCCAACCATCATGCCATGGCCTGCCTTGCGGTTTGGAAGGTCTATGAGCTGACCGGAGAGGCCGAGTTCAAGGCCGGATTCAAGCGGCGCTGGCAGGAGTTCCTCACCTACCACAATCCCCACGAAGGCTGGTCACGGGAGTACGACGGCACGGATCCGGGGTATCTCTCGGCGACGGTGTCGTTCCTGGCGAAGATCTATAAAGCCAATCCGGATCCGGAGATTTTGAGGGTTCTCACCCGATCTGCCGAGTTCTGCAGCTACTTCGTCTATCCCAATGGCGCCTACGCTGGCTCGGCCGGCAGCCGCAACACCCAGCATTTCTACTGCGACGGCTTCGAGATCCTCGCCGGCCGCCTGCCGATCGCCGCCGCCGTGGCCGAGCGTACTTTGCAGGGGCTGGAAGACGGTGCCCTGGTGCCGCCGGAGATCATGTCCGACCGCTATGTTTTCTACCGCGTGCCAGAGCTCCTGGAGGCCTACCTCGACTACACGCCCCGCCCCGCGCGGCTTGAGCCTCTGCCCTACGAACATGACGACCTGACCCGCTATTTCCCCGAGGCAGGGGTCTATGCGGCCACCCGCGGTCCGCATTACTGCCTCGCCAACCTCGCCAAGGGCGGCGTCATTAAGATCTTCGACCGCGACACGCTGCGGCTGGTCTACAACGACGCCGGTTTCATCGGCCGGCTGCAAGGAGGCCATACCGTGACTTCCCAGTGGATCAGCCCGGAACATCGTCACAACGCCGACGACGACGGCTTCGAGATTTCCGGGCAGTTTCAGCTGGTGGCCTCGCAGAAGGTTTTCAGTCTGTTGAAGAATTTGATCTTCCGGTCGGTACTGCTGCTCATGGGCTGGCACGCAGGCTTCTGTCATCACCTCAAGGGGCGCATCCGCGCGGCGCTGATCCTTGGCCAGCGTCCTGCTCCCATTGCCTTCGCGCGGCGCTTCCGATTGTCGCCGGATGGTGCCTTTTCCTTGACCGACGAGATCCGCCTGACCGGCGACGCGAATTTGGAATCGCTCTCCGTCGGCGGAGAGTTTTTCGTGCGTTATGTGCCGCAAAGCCGATTCTTTCAGGCCCAGGAGTTGACCATCGAAAGCCGGCCGCTGACGGACAATCAGCTCCGCAAACTGAATGACGACAGGGTCTTGACCCTTGAGGTTTCGGAACGACCGCAGTTACAAGATCGCGCCATTGCCTAATGCCTCGATTTGCACGAAACCACTTTCGGATCGGTTAGAATGAACCAAGTCCAGTTTGCCTATCGCAACGTTACCGATAAGTTCAAAAAATCTGTGTCGAGCGCTCGGCGGCAAGGCTGCGATGGCGCCGGTGGTCTGAATGGCCGGTAGTGTGGGCGCACCGGAGGCAGCGGATCATCGAGACAGTTCGCCACGCCAGGTACTTGGTTGGTCGCGGCGCCGTGCACAGGTCAGGGTGCTGGTCGTCCTGCTATGCACCATAGGTCTGCTGACTCTCCTTTTTCATGAGATTGGAACCGAGAGAGTTTTCAATCTTTGGCGACAGATATCGGTTCGGACCTGGCTCACCGGCGTAGTGTTGACCTGCCTGTTCCCGGTCATCGCGGCGCTACGCTGGCGGTTGATGCTTGGGTCGTTGGGTCATGCGTTAGCGCTGCGGCGATGCCTCGTTGTCCTTCTCGGTATCTATCCGGTCAATATCGTTTCGCCGTCTGGCGCCGGAGACCTGCTCAGAATTGTGGCTTTGCGCGGACAGATACCTGGCATGGCCGTGACTGGCAGCCTGCTCGTTGAACGCTCGCTCGATCTTCTGGTGCTGGGCCTGTTTGCACTGGTTGGCGGCCTGGTATTGGGACGCCCGGAAATCATCGTCGCGGCGGTCGCGGTGAGTGGCGCCGTGACTTCCGGATTGGCGTTGTCGCTGTTGGCAGACCGCCTCCCGGTGCGGGGCGCGCTGGCCAGAAAACTTGAAGAATTGGCTGGCGCCTTACGCCACTTTTCGACCAGACCGTGGGTTTTGATAACGGCTGCTGGGCTAACCTTATGCCATTGGATTTTGGCGCTGACGTTAGTAACTCTTATGTTCTGGGGCATCGGGGCAAATGTATCCCCGGTTTTTGTCATGGCGGCCATGCCGGTCGCAATTCTGGTGGGCCTCATTCCGGTAACTCTCGGCGGCATGGGGACGCGAGATGCGGCGGTTGTGGTTTTGTTCGCCAGCACGGCCGAGCCGTCGCAGGCTCTGGCAGCGGGCCTTCTATATACCTTCTTTGTCTATTGGGTTCTCGGATTTGCCGGGCTGCCGTTCATTACCCGTTCGCTGGGATTGGCAACCGATAAAATTAGCAGCGGAAGCGGATCGAACGGCTGATGATCACGATCAAGAACGGCGCAACTTCGGGAGAATTTCTGCCCTCGCTCGGTTACGTGCAGACAAGAGGTGGGCTCGGCCGCTTGATCCTCCCTCTGACCCGTTGGCTGCGGGCGGTCAACACCGAGCGTTTTATGGGGCCAGGCCAAAGACATCTCGATATCGGTTGTGGCGACGGCTATTTTCTCAAGCGTTCAAAATGTGAGGAACGATTTGGCCTGGACAAGATCCTGGGGGATGAAATTTCCGACCGGCTAGAGTTTCCGGACAGCTATTTCGATTATGTGACGCTGCTGGCGGTGATCGAACATGTTCATGACCCAGCCGGCTTGATCAAAGAAATCGCCCGAGTCCTTAAACCGGGTGGGCGCTTGGTGATGACAACCCCGAAACGCGCATCGGAATGGCTGATAAATATATACACACGGGACATAGAAGAAGAACACGAGCAATATTTCGATCTAGATACAATGCAAGAGTTGGTCGGCGATAATTTCAGAATCGCCGGCTACCATTCCTTCATATTCGGCCTCAATCAGGCCTTTTGTATGGAAAAGATCTAACCCACCGCTGGATTTTGTAAGTCAGCTTTGTCCGTTCTGCGCAAGCTGGTGTGACGGTAAAGCCGCAAACGCCCGCTTTCGGCTCGGCCGTCAAACGTCGAATATGGCGATGTGATAAAAGCCCAGAGGCCAGGACCAGTCTATCGCGCGCAACAACACCAACAGCGGCGCCGGCGTTTTGTTGGGCACGATCGATCCTTGCGCGCATTGTGCATGCCAGCGCAAACCGGCACTGGTGCCAAGCGACTTTAAATAGCGCGGGGTGAACTTCAATGCACCTCGCTCTTGCGGCTTCAACAGGTTGAAAAGAAACATCAAAGGATTGATCGAATTCGGCTCGATCAAAACAACGTTGCGACGGGCTACGCGTTTCATTTCCCGGACTGCCACCAATGGGTCTTCCAAGTGGTGGAGCAAGTTGCCGCAAAACACGACATCGAAAGAATCATCGTCGAAGCTAAGGTCTTCCGCGTCGCCGACCACCTTTCGCTCCCAGGGTAGCGGATGCATCTCCAGCATATTTTTCGAGAAATCGAGACACGTAAGGTCAAAAGCCCGGGCGAAAGTATGGCTGAAATAGCCGTTGCCGCATCCCACTTCCAACATCCGCGGTCGGCTGGAGCCCCCCACCTCGAGATGGTCGAGAATGAACGAGAGCTTTGGTTCGGCAAAAGCCAGGACCGCCGGATGATCGGGTGCCCGGCGCGTTTTGACCGCGTCCCAATATTCTTTCTGCTCTTCATAGTCGACCGTCGGCATTTGCCTCTCCAATCAGGCCTTTTATTTGCAAAAGCTCTAACCCTGGAATTAGTCAGTCAACCTTTGTCCGTTTTGCGCAAGCTGGTGTGGCGATACAGGCGCATAAGGCCGGTCTTGGGCGAGGTCATAATTAACTCGTAGCTTTCATCAAGCTGACGTATTAGCGCCTCCACGAGCGGATGTCCGCGCTTTGTCGGCAACGGCCCCCATAAAAGCACATAGTCGATTTGACCGTCCGTCTTTTCCCCGTAATCGATGATGTCGACGTTGGGCGGGCCGGCTTCTAGCTTGACGAAGACGCCGTCCGTCATAACCCAATACGGATCGAGTGCGCGACGGTACCGAACGGGAACAAATCCTTTGTGGGGTTGGATCGTTTTCAGGTCCACGCCATTACGCAGGGTCGCGATATAGCCCGCGGCATGCAGAAAGGGAGTCGGGAACGGCTCACCCTTGACGCTAAGCGCGAGGATCGTGCGGTTGGGCTCGATGGCTTCTATGCCGGCAACATACTCGCCAAGTTTGTCATTCAAGTCGGCGTATTGCACCAGGCGTAGACCTATTGTCACGAGTGTTAACGCGCCCAGGGCTGCGATCATCCGCTTGCGGAGAACTGGCTCGAATTGCCGCGTCGAAAGCCAGATCAGGAGCGCCATGAAGACGTAGATAACAAAGCGTTGGAGCATGAAATTCGCGCTGGCCGCCGTGTTCGGGATGACCATGAACGTGCCCAGGTAAGCCAGCAATACAAACAGGAATGGCTCACGTGCCGCGGTGCTTGCAACCTTGTCGTAATGAAGCTGAATATATCTGATCAGTGTCGCGAGGCCAAAAATCCATAAGCTACTCAGTGCAATCTCCCACGCCGGCGAGAAAGATCGCAGATGACCCACTCCAAGCAACAGGATCAGCCGCTCGAAGTTGATCCAATTCTGCAGCTCACCGTCGCCGCCATTTTTCAGCACGAAGAATAAAATCAAGACCGTCGCCGGCAACACGGCGATTAGGTGCATTGCGGCGGGCCGGACAAGCTGCGTCCATCTGTGGACTCCGTCCGGCGACAACAACTGGCCCCAGGCGTCGTGATAATTGGCGCTTGGCCACAAATAGCGCCAGGTTCGCCACAGGAAGGCCAGGCCGATGATAAATATGAGATTGAGGGCGGCGAAGATGTGGCAGAAATACGTGATCAGAATCAGCGACGCCAGAACGATGAATTGACGAAGCCGCAATTGGTCGGCGATTCGACGCCAGTAACCGATCCCCAGCAGGCAAAAGACAATTCCGAACGAAAAATTGTAAAAGCCCATATGGAAGGTAAAACCATAGATCAGCTGCATGCCGAGCAGCGCCGCGATGAGACCATCGCCGCGCGGCGATCGAACCGCATAGCCAGCTGCCAACGGCAGGGCAACTACGAAAGCCGTTAGCAGGACTTTCTCCGCAATCAACGGCGGCAAGACCATCATCAGCGGCTGTAGGCTCAGATAGACGAATAGATTGGGGTCGAAATTCCAATCGAGCCGGTAATATTTCGACAACACCGGGAACTCGGGGTTGTCAATATTGAGCAGGACATTTGCTATATGCAGGTGGGATGGGCCGTCCTGGGTCGGGACGAAATCGAACATCCAAATCGGTAGTAAGCAAATGGCCAGCAACCCCGCCAGAATGACGCGGTCCGACGGCCACCGCACCAGCCCTGCCGATCGTCCTGCTGCAAAGATTGTCGGCGTTTTCATGTCAAAGGGAATACGTGACAAGGCGGATTGCCACGTGTGTTCGCGCTTCCAAGAACCCGACCTCCATGCCGCTCTCTGCTCGCAGCATGATCCTTACCAAATGGCTGATTCCCGCTCCACGGTTATTTGGCAGTTAACGGTCGTGAGCATTATGTCGACCCGGCTCGACCCCGCCTACCACAGCTGCGCCGACGCCAGCGCCGCGCCTTCGGCGAGCGACGCCAGTTTCATCCACACGATGTTGCGGTCGACCTGGACCCGGCCGGCAAAGGTGCCGAAGCCGCAGTCGACGCCGGCGATCACGTTCTCCTTGCCCACCACGCCCGCGTAGTTGGCGATGCGGTCGGCGACCAGCTCGGGGTGCTCGACGAAATTCGAGGTCGAATCGATGACCCCGGGGATGATGATCTTGCCGTTGGGCAGTTCGACGTCGCGCCATACCTTCCATTCGTGCTCGTGGCGCGGATTGGCGCCGGGGAACGACACCGCGCCCGGCCGGCCTTTCAGCACGATATCGACGATATCTTTGAGCGGAACGTCTTCATGGTGTGGCCCCAGCGTGCTGGCCCAGCAGATGTGCATGCGCATGGCCTCGGGCGCGATATTGGCGACCGCGTGGTTGAGCGCGGCGACGTGCATCTCGATCTCCTTGCGGAAGTCGGTGAGGCTCAAATGGCGGAACACGGTGTGACGGCTCAGCGCCAGGTCGGGGCAGTCGAGCTGCAGGATCAGACCGGCGTCGACGATCGCCTCGTATTCCCGCCGCATCACGTCGGCCAGCGCAAAAATATACTCTTCTTCAGTGCGATAATAGATGTTCTTCAAATAGCGCGCGATTTGGCCCGGCGAGGGCGAGGTCATGAACGCTTCCTCGGTGTCCGCCGTCGACAGCACGCTCTTCGCCCGTTCGATGTCGACTTCGGCGGCGTCCCAGTCCTTCCAGCCGACCGGTCCCGAACAGGCCGGGCGGTTCTGCAGCGGCGAGGCGAAGCGCGCGAGCATTTCCGACAGTTCGGGAAAACCTTCCTCGCCGGTGCCGAGCGGCGGCGAGCTCGGCCCGTCATAGCCGGTCAGCCGGTCCTTGACGTGCGAGGTGTAGTCGGGCCGGCCCTGTTCGCCGTCGTTGATGATGTCGATGCCGGCGGCGACCTGCTTGTGCACCACGTCGGCGATCGCCGCGGCCACCGCAGTTTCGAGCTCGGCGGCGCGGGGGCCGCGGTCCGCCTCTTCGGCCAGCAGCAGCTCCACCACCTCGGGCGGCCGCGGCAGGCTGCCGGTGTGGGTGGTGAGAATTCGCTCGGTGCTGCGTTTCATGGTGCGGTCCTCCGGGGCCGGTCGGCTTTTGCTGCCGTCCTTGCCGTCTCTAATAGGCCATGGCGGGGCGACGGTCACGCGCCTCGAATTCGTCGCCCGCTAATTGGCCAAAAGAAAACGGCGCCGGACGGGCCGGCGCCGTTAACTCTGCATCGTTGAGCGGCTGGCGCGCTAAGGCGCGACCTGGATCTCGACGCGGCGGTTTTTCGCTTCCGCGACGCCGTCGGCGGTTCTGACGTCGGGGAACTCCTCACCGTAGCCTCTAAAATTCATCGACTCTATCGCGAGGCCGCGCACACCCAAGGCCGCCGCGACCGCGCGGGCGCGCTTGGTTGATAGGGCCTCGTTGGCGTCGGCGCTACCGACCGTATCGGTGTAGCCGGAGACGACCACGCGCGGCGGGTCGTACTGGCTCGCATGCGCCGCCGCATCGGCGATCACCTTTTTGGCTTCGGCGTCGAGCTTGGTCCCGCCGGTCGGGAAGTACACTTTGTACGATTTGCCCTTCGGCAGCTTCTTCGGGGCCGGCGCCGGCGGTGCGGCGGCTTGCTCGTCGGCGATCGCGTTGCGCAGCGCCGGGATCAATCCGTCGAGCTGATCGCGGCAAGCGGCGATTTCGTCGGGCTGCCGATTTTCTTCAAGCTCCTGGATCCAGCATTCGTAGGCAGTCTGCGCGGTGGCGGCGAGCTGCGGGGCGCGGGTGCGGGCATTCGCGTCGAGCACCTCGACCAGTTCCTCGCGCAGCCCCAGGACGTAGATCTGATCTTCCTGGGGAAGATCGCGCGCGCTGGCTTCCGGTGGCACGACGGCCGTACCGTTGGCAGCGGTAACTGCGCGCTCGGCGAAATAATCGGCATCGCTGTAATCGAATTCCGCCTGTTCGGCGCGCGCCAGGCGCAGATAGCCTGCCGACAACGCGTTGTCGAATTCGCTACCTTTCGGCTCGACCTTTTCGGCCTCGCTGAGCCCGCTGCCGGCACAACCCGCCAACGCCACCATCGCGGCAGCGGCCAGAATAATTTTAGCGTTCATGAGTTCGTCCCCTTCCCGAGATTCTTTAGTTCACACGTTTTCGCGACCGGCATGCGGCGTCGTAACGGTCGGTTATCCACCTCCCTATGCACGCCAGGTGCGCTCTTCTTCTAACATTTTACCTTACCACCATCGCACGATAAGCGAAATACTCCGGTTACGCTAAGTCGTTACAATTGCAACACACTTTGTCATTGTGCTTCATCGAGGCACTGTGCCAATAGTTCGAGCGCGGCGTCGGTGAAGGCTTGCATATTCGCCGCGCGATCTTTCGAGCCGGTCTCCAGGGTTTTCACCGCGCTGACCGGGCCTGACACCGCGACGCACGTGTGCCCCGCATCGTCGCCGTAGCGATTGCCAGTGGGACCCGCCGCGCCGGTCTCCGCCACGCCCCACGTGCTCTCGAAGCGTTCGCGCATGGTGCGGGCGAGCAATTCGGCATAGGGCTCGCTCGAAGACCTGATGCCTTCCATTTCGGAATCGGGCACGCGCAACAAAATCCGCCGCGAGTCCTGGGTGTAGAGGACACCGCCGCCAAGAAAATAGGCCGACGCGCCGGGCACGGCGAGCAGTGAGGCGGAAATCAGACCGCCGCCCGAGGTCTCGGCGACGGCAACGGTGTCGCCGCGTTGTTTGAGTTGTTCGGCGATGCCGGCGGATAGGCGTGTGAGATCGGTCATGAGGCTCTCCCTTTGGCCGGCGCGGTGGTGCGGCCCCGCACGACTTGCACGGTGAAAACCGCAGCGATAACCAGGCCGGCTCCCAACAGTTGCCACCCGGTGAGGACCTGACCGAGCAGCGCGAACCCGAACACCATACTCGATACCGGCTCGAGGTTCATGGTTAGCGCCGCGCGGAACGGCCCGAGCCTCGCCATGGCGATGAAGAAGGTGATGATCGCGGCGGCATAGAACGCCGGGCCGCCGATAAAGCCCCACCAACCGGGCGCGCCCGCCGGCAGCGCCCAGTCGCCCAGCGCCAGCGTGACGGCGGTATAGACGATTGCCGCCGACGCCATCATGTGCAGCGTCACCGGCCGTGAATCGCCGCCGCCGACCAGGCGGCTGTTGAGAATGATCACCGTCGTAACGCCGACCGCGGCCAGCGTCGCGTACGCCACGCCGCGCAGATCGAGCGCCGCGCCGCCGATATCGAGCGCCAGGATCAGCCCGACGAAAGCGATGATCAGCGCCGCCCCCGAGGTCCAGTTGGGCCGCTCGCCGCCGGTCAGCCAGAGATAGACGGTGGTGAGCAGCGGGTAGGTATAGAAGATCAGCACCGCCAGCGCGACCGGGATGAATTTGATCGACGACAACATGCCGAACGAATAGAGCGCCAGGACGGCGCCGATGCCGAACGCGGCCAGCCGTTTGCCCGGCGGCAGTCCCAGCGGCCCGCGCGACAATGTCAGCAGCGCCAGCACCACCAGGCCGGCGAGGATCGTCCGCACCGTCAGGTAGGTCATGACATTGCTGCCGCCGTCATAGGCGATGCGCGCCAATGTCGTATTGGCGGCAAAGCTGACCGCCGCGACCGTGGCCAGGGCAATACCGACCAGCGAATTAGTCCGTGACATGGGGTTCCCGACTGCGGATAGATGGGTGAGCAAGGCCGGCGAGAGTGACCAATTCACCGCGCCGGTGCAACATGGCGCGCGTTCGACAAGTGCAAACCCGGCGGGAGGAAATCATGGACGGCTTTGCCGAATACGAAACCTACGATGCGGTCGGCTTGGCCGATCTGGTAAAGCGCAAAGAGGTGACGGCGGAGGAGGTGCTCGAGGCGGCGATCGCGCGGGCGCAAGCGCGCAACCCGGCGCTCAACGCCATCGTCATCGAGCTCTACGATTTCGCCCGCCAGGCCATAGCCGACGGATTGCCGGCGGGCCCGCTCGCCGGCGCGCCTTATCTGATCAAGGACCTCGGCGCGGCGATGGCCGGCATTCCGACGACCGGCGGCAGCCGCTTCATGGCCGACGTCGTGCCGGCCGCCGACAGCGAGACCGTCAAACGCCTGAAGGCAGCCGGCATGGCGATCTTCGGCAAGACCAATACTTGCGAATTCGGCATGTCGATCACCTGCGAGCCGCAGTTCTACGGGCCGACGAAGAATCCCTGGGACCCGGCGCTGACCCCGGGCGGGTCGAGCGGCGGCGCGGCGTCGGCGGTGGCGGCGCGGATCGTGCCGGCCGCCCATGCCAGCGACGGCTTCGGCTCGATCCGCGTGCCGGCGTCGTGCTGCGGCCTGGTCGGCATGAAGCCGACGCGCGGGCGCAACAGTTTCGCGCCAACCCTGGGCGAGCGCATCGGCGGCACCGTCGCCGAACACACCGTCTCGCGCACCGTTCGTGACACCGCCGCGGTTCTCGATGCGACCGGCAGTTGGCCCGCGCCGGGCGATCCCTATTACGCACCGCCGCCCGAGCGGCCGTTCCGCGAAGAGGTCGGCGCCGACCCCGGCCAGCTGCGCATCGCCGTCACCTATGGCGGCGCGACCGGCGCCGCCACCGACGACGATCACCGCCGGGTGCTCGATGAGACCGTGGGCGTCCTCGACGGGTTGGGCCATATTGTCGAGGAAGCCGACCCGCCGATCGCCAACGACGAGTCGCAAGATATCTTCCGCACCCTGATGGCGGCCAACGCGGCGCAGATCATCCGCTCGCACCCGACCAAGGGGCGGCTGCCCGAGGCGGGCGAGGTCGAGCGCGTCGTCGCGGCGACGGCGCAGAAGGGCGAGACGGTTTTCGGTCACGACGTGTTCATCACCCAGGCGCGTATGCACGCGATGGGCCGGCGCATGGCGGCCTTTCACGACGCCTGGGACGTGCTGCTGACGCCGGGGCTCGGCCACCTGCCGCCCCAGCTCGGCTGGATCGATATGATGCTCGACGACGCCGACGAATACTGGGACCGGGTGGCGGCGTTCTCGCCGTTTACCGTGTGGTTCAATCAGACCGGCCAGCCGGCGATCAGCCTGCCGGTGGGGCAAACCGAACAGGGCTTTCCGGTGTCGGTTCAGGCGGTCGCGCGCTATGCCGACGAGGCCACGCTGTTCCGCCTGGCGAGCCAACTGGAAGCGGCCATGCCGTGGGGCGACCGGCGGCCGAGTGGTCTCGCGTGATCCGAATGTCAAACCCTCTCCCCACGGGAGAGGGTGGCGAGCGAAAGCGAGCCGGGTGAGGGGACAAACAAGTTTTCGTCCTGAGCGTGTCGAAGCGCGAGGACACTGGCCCCATGCTTCGACAGGCTCAGCATGAGGCCTTTATTTCTGCGGTCCGACGTCCGCTCTGGCCGCAAACCGGACATCCATCGCAAGGTTTCGCCGCGGTGATGACCGGCACAGGTCAGCGAACGACACAGCGGGCTTTATCTGGCCATGCTCTAGCTGCTGAAAGAGCTCCGGATGGGCAATTCCTATTCAACTGAGTCGTTCGTCCGCCACCGCCGCCTCGCCGTAGACCTCCGGATTGAGAACGTCGAATGGACGCTCGCCGGCCAGGAAGCGTTCGATGTTGCGCACGGTGCGTAATGCCATTTCCTCGCGCGTCTCGCGCGCGCCACTGCCGATATGGGGTGTAAAGACGACATTGGGCAGGTTAAGCAGACCCTTGCGGGGGCCAGGGTTCGGCTCCGGCACTTCGGTCTGATAAACGTCGAGCCCGGCGCCGCGAATGCGTCCGTCCTGTAATGCTGTCTCGAGGGCCGCTTCGTCGATCACATCGCCGCGCGAGGTGTTGATCAAAATTGCGGTTGGCTTCATTAGCGAGATCAGCCGCTCGCTGACAAGCCCCACGGTGTCCTTCGTCAGCGCGACCGTCAGAGCGATGAAGTCGGCCTCCATAAACAGATCCTCGAGGCTGCGGAATTCGGCCCCGCCAAGCACAAACTCCTCCGCTTTGCTCAGCTGCGTGCGCTTGTTGTAGACGATATTCATATCGCAGGCGACTGCCCGGCGGGCCACCATCTGGCCGATGTTGCCCATGCCGACGATACCCAGGGTCTTGCCGTGCAGACGCGTGCCCATGAACGCCATCGATTGATTTTGTTGCCAGCGGCCGTCACGCAAGAATGCGTCGGCCTCGGGCAGCCGCCACGCCGTCGCCATCAGTAGCGCGAAGGTGAACTCCGCCGTGGTCTTGGTGATCATGCCGTACGGCAAGCCCGATACGGGTATTTTGCGGCGGGTCGCCGCCGGGATGTCGACGAATTTTGCCGACCCGTGCATGGCCGCGATGAACTGCAGGTCCGCGGCAGCGGCGATGAGGTCTTCGTTGTAGGGGATTTCTCCCAGCGCGTAGAAGATGTTCTTGTTGCGCACGGCCTCGAGCATTTCCTCGTATGGCATCAGGCGGTCGACGTGCGGGTAGATCGTCACATCTCCGAGTTCCTCGAGGCGGGCTGCCGCCACCTCTGGAATCGGTTGCGGCACAAATATCTTGGTCATGCTCTCCTCGCTTGCACAGGTTGCTATTGCACTTACGCTGCCGGCTGGCTGTTGTCTTCTAAGCTAGCTTGTGTGGCCGGTTCGGTGGAATACCAACACCACTCAGTCAGTCGTCGGCCAGCGGATGGGTAGCGGCAAGGCGCGCGCTGCGTATGCCGGAGACAAAACTGTAGACC
>CAJICQ010000291.1_pt1 | contig 26698 bp, 23 predicted proteins | sample 9199721 | NCBI WGS metagenome assembly CAJICQ01 (sample SAMEA7708344, study PRJEB35096) | sediment metagenome | biome: marine neritic benthic zone biome [ENVO:01000025]; feature: sediment [ENVO:00002007]; material: shallow marine sediment [ENVO:03000034] sea grass bed [ENVO_01000059] ...
GCGAATTCGACCAGGATGCTGTAGTTGCGCAGTTTCTTGTCCAGCGCCGCCGTGCACCGTTCCGCCTCGCCCAAATTCTCGTAGAACGCCGGGTAGGGGCCTTGAAAGCTGAACGGTACGCACGCCATATCGAGCTGGCCGAAGCGCTCTACCAGGCTGGCGCATTGTTCGGCGCAAAACGGATTATCGTTGGCGTTGAGGACTTTATAGCCATCGAGTTGAAACACCCCCAGCGAATCGACATCGGCGTAGATGCCATTGGGTTCGATCCAACAATGGTCGTCGCCATTGAGCGATAGGCCGGCGGCCGGATCGCTGATACGCACATCCGTGAAGCCGAGTTCGCGGACATGGCGCTCAGTAAAGTTGTTTTCGTAATAGGACACCAACACCGGCGTGGCTTTGTCGAACAGCGCCAGAGTGATCGGATCGAAATGGTCTTCGTGGGTATGCGTAATGTAAATGAAGTCGGGCTCGATCGCCGCCACTTGCTGCTTCGTCAGTTTGAGCTCTGGAAAGGTGTAAAGGCCGCTGCGTGACTCTCGGTCGAATGTGACCCACGGATCGCACAGCACTTTCGAGCGCGCCCCTTCAAGCAGCATCATGGCGTTGCCGTAATAGGTCAGCCGCATGGTCTATGAACCCGCCAGGCGCGCGGCGGTTCGCTGGGGCGCGGGCGCTTCGCCGTGGTGTATTTCGGCGCTGCAGAAATAGGCATCGGCGAATGCGTCATATCCTAAAGAGGCCAGAAGCTTTGCGTTGCCAGCCGCGTACTGTGCCGCGAGGCGTTCCGCTTGCTCGGGTGCCAATCGAAACGGGTTGCCGCGCTGGCGCAGCTGCGGGACGATGAACCCTACTGCCGTACATAAGGCCTGATGGATGAACCGTTCGATCCGCCGGCCGAAAATCTTCTCGACGTAGAGCCGGTTACAGAGGCGCTTGGTCAGGATCACATCGTCGCTTGCCGAACTCTTTTCGCGATCTCCGGTAATCACTGGAGTGGGTATGGCCAAGCCGAGGAAATGGCACAGGCGACGGAATGCAGCCGCAGGTTCAGCGGTAAACTCTTCGAGCAGTAGCACCAAAATCCGATCCCGGCCGACAATGTCCTCGATACCAGCGATCAGGCGTTCATAGTCGAGCTTGCCTGAGCGCCACAATTCCTGGACGAAATCGTCCAACGATTTGCGGTAGCCCGACTTGACGACCTGGAAGTACATCGACGGAATGATCGTCAATTGCGAGCGCAGGCTGACGATCACCCGCAGCTCGGGGTTGCGCGCCGCGATCTGTCGGATGGCTGTCAAATCGGGCGCGAAAAGCGAGCCGGCGAGCGCTTCTTGTGACAACAAGAAGGGTCCCTTGGCGCCGCTTGATTTCCCCAACGCCTCAATGACGTTGGGCAGGTTGGTGACAACGTCGCCGTCGAGGAACAACGCTTCGGACTTACGGACAAACCGAATTTCCGGCTCGAGAAGGGGAAACATATTCTTTTGCAGAAATGTCGTGCCGGTCTTGTGTAAGCCGACATGCACATAATCGAGCGTCAAGCCCAGCGACGTTCTGTCTCTGGCTTGCTTTATCGTTGGCAAGGCTTGCGCGTGGGATGGCAAAGATTACGCCGTTTTCAATCTGGTTGCGGGCAGTCCCGCCCTCGCTCCGGCCTAGAGCAGATCGGCTTCGTTGGCCGGCGGAATTGCCGCCATGGTGATGTAGGGCCGAAGCACCATGCCATCGGCGATCGACATGGATTGCCGCTCGAGACCCGCCAGAACCCTGACCAGCTGGGCGGGGAAGTTGCCACCGGCGGTAAAAGAGCCGCCGACCGAACCAGAAAACCGCGCGCCGGCATCAAAAATTACCGGATCGCCCTCATCATCGAGCGCAATATCGTAATCGGCTGCGCCATCGACAGCGAATGCTGCGCAAAGCTCACCGGCATAGGAGAGAACGTCTTTGTCGAGGACGATTTTGTGACCGGTGCTGGTCGGCCATAACGGGTTGCGAAGCTGCCGCAAACGCGCCGACACATCGGTGATCTTGCCGTCGACTGCGATACAATCAACGTCGAATACAGGCCCGCCGATATAGGGAACAGCGATCAACTCCTCGGGCGCCATGTTCTCCTGCTGCATGGCACGCAGCACGTCATCGCGCGAACCAGCGCCGCAAAATCTATTGGGTAACAGCTGCTCGAATTCGGTGCGGTCGGCATCGAATATCACCACACCGCGCGAGCCGCGTCCGCGCCGTGGCTTGACGACCACCTTGTTGTCGCCGTAGCCGAACTCGCGCAGGGCCGCATCGAGATCGCCAAGCGAGTCGACCGACATGAATGGTGTTGAGTGCAGGCCGCAATCGCGCACGCGTTCTAGCATGAACAGCTTGTCGCTCATGGTTTCGACGGTTTCGGCAGAACTTACAGAGAGCCGAATGCCTCGCTGTTGCAATTTGTCGCGATGCTGCGACAGCACTCTGGCTTCGCCCTCCGACAGGGCGAGCACGATGTCGATGGGGCGCTCTTCGTGTAGCGCTAGCAATTGCTCGACGTAGGACTTTGGCGCTGACTCCGCGATGGTCAGCACCGCAAACCGGTCGCACAGCAACCGGCCATGGGCCTGCGGATCGGCGTCTATGCCGACAATGAAGGATTGAAAATCATCGGCCGAGCGCAGCGCGTGGACGATATCGTAGATCAGCCGCCCACCGACGCAAGTGACCAGGATGGTGAGTGCTGGTGTAACGCCCGTCATGTTGCCGAGTGCGAGAGCAGGCTGGAGCCGATGCGCAGAAACGCACCATCAGGGCCGACATCGGTGCGGTGCGGCGTCACTGCGGTGGGGCCGTAGATTAACCGGTTGGCCTGGCTGAGCAGGCACGTTTCGTCGTCCTCTGCGCCGCCCGTTTCGATCAGATAGCGTAAGGAAATTCGCGGGTTTTCGGAATCGTTGAACCCGGTTCCGTGCAAGGTCAGACAATGGAAACAGAAGATCGATCCGGGTTCGCCGGTGACAATATGTTCGTGGCACGTTTCGTGGTTGCCGTTACCGTCTGAGTAGTACCACCGCGTTTTGTCGGCATAATCGCGGCGCAGATTGTGCGGATAGGTGTTCATGCCCGGGCGATGGCTGCCGCAGAGGATTTGTAGCGCCGAATAGTCCGAGTCGACCTCGTCTAAGTAGATATAGACGGTTACGAAGTCGGACTCAGGGCGGGTTTTGTCCTGATGAAAATCGGTTGTCAGAAAATACTGGACGTCCTGAAGCTCGTCCTTGACGAAAGGATTGAGATTGGGCCGACCGACCTCGGTCATCCACTCGTAGAGCCAGTCCGGCAGCACGCGGCGCGGCGTCGAGCGGATGATAGATTTTTTCATGATCCGCCATTTCGTGCCGCATAGCCGAACCATCGCGTCGACAAAGACTGGATTTTCTTCGATGAACGAGAGATCGAGTTCGGGCGACAATAGCAGGTTATGATCTTGGCGGCCTGGCGCGTAGTTGGTCCACCTGCCGTGCTGTTCGAATTCTTCCAGCGTCTGGTAGAAAATGTCCCTCGTGACGGGCCGTCGCGCGTCGATCCATTCCCGCAAAACAGTCGCTTCCGACATGTCAAGCATGGCGCCGAGACTGGCACAGCCGTTCTGCGGAAATGCGTCGAGCGGCAGTTCGGCGCTGCTCTTTGCCAAAATGCCGTTTTCGGTGGTCATGCTGGCTCTTTCCGATTTCCAGGTATGTTTAATTGATGGCCAAGGGACGGCCCTTGCTTCCGCGCAATTCGGCCAAGTGCGATTTTCGCCGCGACAATGCCCGCAAATAGGCGCCGGCGAACGCAGCCAAAATATCGGGCGCCGTCGCCTCCTCGAGGAATTTTCGTTCACTCGTGAGGCACCTCACCCAGGTCCGCACTCGGAAATCGACGCCGTTAGAAACTGACGCTTTCCACTCCAGCGAGGTATCCCGGGTTTCCGGAACGAGGGAGTGCACGCCGTTGACGAATGCATCGACGGGCGTTGTTGCCTCGGTTGCCGTCGACACTGCCTCGCCTTCGACCAGTAGATGGGTAATAAGTTGGTAGCGTTGCCGACCGAGATGATGGAGTTCGAGGCGCGAGAGTTCGTAAGCGCCCCGCTCGGATTCGTTTGTCTCCGCCTCTTCTACTAGCGCGACGAGTTCATCGTCGTGAATTTCCTTCTTTTTCTCGGCGGCACTCTTGAAGCGCCAAAATAACTCTTCGAGTGCATTGTCGCCGATCGAGTATCCCAACTCCTCCAGGCGAAACTTGAGCGCATGTTTTCCCGAATGTTTTCCAAGTACGAGCACCGAATCGTGTGCGCCGACATCGCGCGGATCGATGATCTCATAGGTGCCGCGATGTTTGATCACGCCATGCTGGTGGATGCCCGATTCGTGTGCGAATGCGTTAGATCCAACGACGGCCTTATTCGGCGGCACAGTAAAGCCCGATGCCTCGGCGACCAGCTGCGATGCTGTTGTGAGGTGCACCGGATCGATATTTGTCTCGACTTCCAGCAAATCTTTGCGCGTACGGATCGCCATCACTATCTCTTCCAGCGACGCATTACCGGCGCGTTCGCCCAAGCCGTTGATCGTGCACTCAATTTGCCGGGCCCCAGCCTTCACGGCGGCCAGCGAATTGGCCACCGCCATGCCGAGATCGTCGTGGCAGTGAACAGAAAAGCGCACTTTCTCCATGCCAGCGACGCTGTTGCGCAGCATGGTGATCAGTGCGGTGAACTCTTCCGGCATGGTGTAGCCGACCGTATCGGCGATGTTCACGGTCGTCGCGCCGCACCGAATGGCGACGTCGAAGCAGCGCTTGAGGAACTCCGGATCGCTACGCGTGCCGTCTTCGCATGACCACTCGACATCGCCGACAAATCGGCGCGCATAAGTCACCGAATCTTCGATCGCCTCGAGCACTTCCTCTGGTTCCAGCTGAAGTTTGTACTTCATGTGCAGCGGGCTGGTTGAGATGAAGTTATGGATCCGTTTATGGCGCGCCGGCGCTAACGCCTCGACCGCGGCGTCGATGTCCGCTCGATTTGCCCGGGTCAGCGAGCAGATGATCGATTCGGTAACGGTTTCTGCAATTTCGTGAATCGCATCGCGCTCGGACTGGGCGGCGGCGGCAAAGCCCGCCTCGATTATGTCGACGCGCAGCGCTTCCAGCGCCTTGGCGACATCGACCTTTTGGGCCACGGTCATGGAAGCCCCGGGGCACTGCTCGCCGTCGCGAAGCGTGGTATCGAAAATGAGAACACGGTTCCCAGTTTGCATGCCGCTACCTTTCCTTTTGACCGCGAGGAACGGAAATCGAGCTACTCCGGAAGTGCCGGAATAAATTGGCTGAAGGCCTGTTCATACTGCCCCGACTCACAACACGACTAGAGCAAATCGAGGTTGCTGCTGTTCAACGGAGCCAGGGGGGCAACCGCCGCTTTGATTTTTGCGCCAATCACGCGATCGTATTGGGCCGGCACTATGGCGTCGTCGCTGTCGCTGATTCGCATCACGCCGACATCCTCGGCGCGGATGGTTTCGCCTGCTTTGAGCGGCCGCGACGCGACAAGATAGCGCCGCATTTTCTTCGCCTGCGCGCGCGCGCGCAGCGGCTTATCATCGGCGCCAACAAGAGTTTCGGCGCGGCGGATGTTCTCGACCATGCGGCGAAATCCGTCCGGCCCCAGCGACACACAGTGGTCGAACGTCTGCTTGCCGGGCGTGAGCGAAAAATGTTTTTCAATGAATCGCGCCCCGGCAACAACGGCGTGGGCAGCGGTGTCTTCATCGACAGTGTGATCGGAGAATCCGACGGGACGGTTATATCGTTTGTTCAGCCAGCCGATCGATGCAAGATCGACAAGCTCATCGGGGCAGGGATAGATCGAGGTGCATTGCATGAGGCCAATATCAGTGGCGCCATGTGCCTCGGCTTCGGAGACGGCGATGTCGATTTCATCGTGCGTCGCGATGCCGGTCGACATTAGTATCGGCCGGCCGCTCGCCGCGGTCATGCGGATAAGTGGAATGTGGCAAAGCGTGCCCGAGGAAATTTTGTAACCGGCTGGTTGCAGTTTCTCGACCCAGTCGAATGTCGACATACCGGTTGATGTGAAAGGATCGACACCCGAGGCACGCGCACAGTCGAACACGTGCTTGGTCTCCTCTGGACCGAGAAAGGCGTCGCTATAGGTTTGGTGGGATGGCGTATCGGGCGCGTAGTTTTCATCCGGGTTTGCTGTCTGCAGTTTGATCGCGTCAGCGCCTGCCCGAGCCGCCGCCTCAACCATTTGGCAGGCTAAATTGGCGTCGCCTTCATGATTGATGCCGACTTCAGCAATCACCAGAACGGGCTGATCGTCTCCTATGGCGCGGCTGCCGAACCGAAAACTCATTTAAAATCCCGTTTGATAATCATTGTCTTGTATGAAGTATCGCGCGGGCATCAATCGATGATCGTTCGCAGGAGCATGAACGCTTCCGCACTCTCGCGTCCGCACTCGCTCCCTCTTTTTGCCGCAAGCGCCCGCACTGCTTCGATTGACCTTGGGTGCGGGAAGTCTCGCATTTCCGATTTGTAAAGTTCGAGCGCTGCCAATTTACGGTCGAGTTGTCGGGAAATGTCGGCGTACACTGTCGGAACGAATACGTGCTGCGGTGTCGGTAACGCCCATTCCGTCGACGATACCGTCTCGAAAGCAAGGACCGAACATGGGCGGCGTCCCGGCAAGGGACGGCACGCGGTCATCGTTGCCTGGGCGGCGATCCGATGGTCGACATTCAAGTCACCGGCGTGGTGGGTGTAGATAACGCTGGGCTCCGTTGCGGCGATTTCATGCTCTATCTTCTTAATAACATCGATCAAATCGACACTATCCATTCTATTGTCGGGAAAGTTCCCAAAAGACAGCGATTGGCCGCCGATGGCTCTAAGTGCCTTTTCCGCGGCCTGGCGCAGCGCTGAGATTGCGGGCGCATCTTTTTCCGCGTCGCGTACTTCCGCGCGTGAAGTGGCACCTTCTGCAAGGATTAAAACGTGAACGGAGTTGCCTTTGTCGGCATGCGCGGCCAAACGTCCGCCGCATCCCAGAATTTCATCGTCGGGGTGGGCCGCGACGACCAGAACGTTTGCTTTTGTCATGTTCGCCTAATGAATAATTTCATCGATTGTGTCGGCGATTCGTTCAACGCCGCGTCCGTCACAATATTGCCGCGCCTTTTCACTAAGGCTCATCCGTCGCTGTTTATCGCGCGACAACGTTTCAACAGCTCGGCTAAGCTCCTGCTCAAATGTATCTTCGTCAAATTCAATCGGCACTATCGCGTCAGCAGCGGTTAGCGCATCGAACGTTTTGCGTTGATTGTTGGACACCAGTACCGTTATCGAGGGAACGCCCAGCACGCAGCGTTCGAGCGCGCTAACACCAGCCGCGCCGATAGCAAATTCGCATTGTGCTAACTTGTGGGCGGAGTTTGCGCAGTCGATATGCAACGTAAGGGCTGCCGAATGGGCGGCCATTTTTTGCAACTTCTCAAGTGAGGTCGACGCGGAACCTACGAACACGTCGATGCCGTGTTCCTGGGCTGACGCGAGCGCCGCTCGAACCGCTATTGGGGCCGCGTTCCTTCCGTCGACGGCGCCAAAACTGACACAAATGCGGCGCTCTGCGCCAGATGGTTTTTCACTAGGGTGCTCTCGTTCGACAATAAACTCTCGTCGAAGCGCTGCGAAGGCGGGGCCGGTCAATATCCTCGCACTATAGGGTACAAGGCCATGGTAGGTATGGTGAACAGCATCGGGTGCCGAGTTTACAATCAGGCCAACATGGTGGCGTTGGTCGCCGAAATCATCGAAACGCGCCAGCAAGCCCGCCCAGCTGGACAATCGGCGTTCGTCTTCTAGGCCGAGATGGTAATTGTCGATGAAGACCAGGTCGGGATGATCTGCGAACGCATCGATCAGGATTTGAGCATCCGGTTCCCTGGCGAGTTCGACTACGCTGCATGGCGCATTTAACACGAAGGCCGACCTAGCAGATTCTGCGGACATGACGAACTGGCATCGCCAATTTCTCTGTTCGAGTTCGTTGGCCAACGCCAGACAACGAACGAAATGTCCGTACCCGTATTTTGGTCCCGATTCACAATGAAAAATCGCGGTTCTTTTGCCCAAGGCCTTGGTCAACTCGCGCGTATGGCAAAGACAGGCTGAATGGGCGGACAATCGAGCGCGACGGAAATGGGCCCCTCTTTTAATGCCAGGCCGAGATCGGCCAACGCGCGTTCGTAAGCGGCGCAGGTAATCGCCTCATTAGCTTCGGAAAACGCACCACACAGATTATGACTGGAGACGAGCAAGACGCCGTTGTCCATCATGCGGCGCATGAAGTAGGTCCGCAGTTCGAATCGGTCGCCATGCTCGTGGTCTTTAAAAACGACATGCTTCCAGCAAGGCAGCCCTTGTAAACAAACCACATCTTCAAGTCCGTTCGTTGCAATAATTTGATTGACATGATCGGCGAGCGCTTTGCCTTTGTTCCATAGATAGTCAATGACATCGTCACGCTCCAGTTTATCTAGGGTTGCGTTCGCGGCGGCGAGTGAGAGCGCTTCGCCGCCAAATGTTCCGGAAGAGAAAATGTTCTCATACTCAGCCATAATATTGGCCCGCCCGGCGAGCGCCGAAATCGGCATACCGTTTCCGAGCGCTTTGCCGAGACAAGTAAGATCGGGCATTACGCCGTAATATTGTTGGGCTCCGCCTAAGGCGACTCGAAAACCAGTGATTATTTCGTCGAATACTAGCAAAGCGCTATGCTCGTCAGCGAGCTCCCGAACCCCCTGGAGATAGTCTGGTTCGGGCGTCACCGCGGCCACCGGTTCCATAACGATCGCGGCGAATTCGTTTGGGTATCGTTCGAGCAAGTCTTGCAAAGAGGCTAAACTATTGAACGGGAAAAGATGGCTTAAATCTGCGACCGCCTTTGGAACTCCTTTGTTCCTGGTCGTCGTCGCCACATACCAATCTTGCCAGCCATGATATCCACATATCGCTATCCGGTCGCGGCCCGTGAACGCACGAGCAAGGCGTACGGCGCTGCTGGTCGCGTCAGTACCATTTTTGCCAAATCGGACCATCTCTGCGCTGGGAACCAGCTTGACGATCCGCTCCGCGAGGTCGGCTTCGAGCGACGTTGGCAAGGAATGGGTAACACCAAGATTTAGCTGGTCGCGGATCGCCGCATCGACGTCAGGGTCGGCATAACCAAGAATCACCGGCAACAGAGCGCATACGAGGTCGACGTACTCGTTGCCGTCAACGTCCCAAATCCGGGCACCTAGACCATGAGATGCGAAAAGGGGCGCTTTTCCTTGCGGAAAAACAAGCTTAGACTTGCTAAACGTTTGGCTTCCGGTCGGTATGACTTTTTCGGCACGTGACAAATAAACGGTTGATTGCATGTAGGAGCGCCGCTGGTAAGTGTCGGTTTCAAAATCGGCAAGCAGTGCCTCTTTAAGCTGCGTGTTTCGCGCTGAATTATCGACGGCGCGCCTAAGTTTGGGCTCCCTATCGAGCAACTGGAGAATTTCTGTGAAGGCGGGACTTCTGTCAGCCGGTAGTCGTGCGGCGACGCTCCGAATAAATCGCAGGTCGTCAGCCGTGTCCAGCGTCCAGCGCTCGTTGTGTAAGCCGGGTATTGGGCAAACAAGGACCGCCTGAGGAAAACGGGCAGCGTTGGCGCGCAGCCAACGGGTGACGTGCTCGCGCTCAGAGGGCAAATTTGATTCCGCGGCGCAAATGCGCAGTGCCTCTATCGTCATTGCCTCACAATCGAGGCCGTCGGGCCACGACGAGGGATGGGCATTCGTCGCGTATAACGCTTCTTGACGCTCCATCAGTAAGAGAAGCTGTGCGCAGATGGCCGGGTCTAAGAACGGGCAGTCAGCGGTCAGCCGCAAAACCTTCGAGCCCCCAGCTTGTTCGGCGGCGGCCAGAACGCGCGCCAGAACGTCGTGTTTGCTGCCACGAAAACACTCTGTCTGGTTTGCGGCGCACCAGTTGGCAATCGGTGTATCCGATTCTTCATTGGACGTCGCAACGATGACTTCATAAACGGCGCTGATCGCCTTTGCCGCGCGCACTGTCCAGGCCAGCGCGGGCCGTCCGGCGAGATCCTCGAGCACTTTGCCGGGGAGCCGCTTTGAATCGAAACGCGCCTGGATAACCGCAACCGTTGTCACGATGTCCCACCCGCGTCGAGTGTGACGACTTCCGGGGCTGCGGGCGGCAGGCCCGCCAAGCTTCGCGCATCGAGTGCCATGGCCAGGCTTCGCAGCGCGTCACGACCCGAACATTCCGGCCGACTGTTGTTGGCAGCCGCGTTCAGAAAATCTTCAAGTTGTCGATTGTATTCCTCGTCGCGATTAATCGCTTTGGCGTGCTGGCGAATAACGGCGCCGTCGTTGGCGGTAAGTCTCGCTTCGCCGCTCCTTAGGTCGGCGTGTAAGCTCCCCATGCTTCCGACGATGTTAATCGAGCGTTCAGCTGGGCGGCGTAGGTAGTCCAAATGCAGGGTCGACAGCGCGCCAGAATCATGGCGCAGTGTAATGACGGCACAGTCTTCGCTGTCGATTTCGAGCAAGCCCGACCGCGAGGCGGCGGCGCTTTCGACGTGCGCCAGTCCGAGAAGATGAACGGCAAGATCGAACTCATGAATGATGTCGAAGATTACGCCGCCGGTTGCGGGATCGGCAGCGTAACCTTTGGAATAGTCCTGCGACGGCCGCCACTCAGGCAAAAACGAGCCGCAGACGAATTGTGCGATTACCGGTTCTCCTAGTAATTCTTCCGACAGCCAATTACGCAACTGCCGTACAACCGATCGGAAGCGCAAATTGTAAGCCGCCGAAACGACGACATTTCGACTTTCGGCGAATTCGATCAACCGACGGGCCTCGGTGAGGCTGTGTCCTAACGGTTTTTCAACCAGTGCTGGATTGTGGACCCCCAAGACGTCGCCAAGATCGACGAGGTGTTGATCGTTCGGCGATGCGATGATGACGGCGTCGCAATCGTTGATCGCCGCGGCGCGCGATGTCGGCGTACCGCCAATGTCGGCCAGCTGATCGCTGGCTTGCGCGGATGGGTCGTATCCTATGACGTCGACGTCATGCTCGCGCAGTAAGCGGGCGTGGAGTAAGCCGATCGAACCAAGACCTAAAAGGCCAACTCTTGATACCGGATTAGGCGCCATCTTCATCGTGCCGGCACGCCTTGCGCCCGCTATGGAGCGATACCGACAGCATTTGCCAGTTCGCCAACGACTTCGTCGATATCCTCGTCCCGCATCGCCGGGAACAGAGGTAAAGTCAAACAGGATTCGTAATATTGTTCGGCACCTGGAAGCGAGACCTCTCCGTAGCGCTCCCGGTAATAGGGCTGATTATGAACCGGTATGTAGTGGATTTGGGTTCCAATGCCGCGTGCGCGCAATGTGTTTACAACGTCGGTACGTTCGACGCCCAGTGCTTTGAAGTCAATGAGAATGGTAAACAGATGCCAGCAGGTGGTGTTTTTGCGGCGGCTTGCGACCGGACGCACATGGGGAAACAGCTTATCCAGCGCGCTTCGGTAACGATCGACCAGAGCCCGGCGGCGCTCGACGAACTTGTCTAATCGTTTGAGCTGGCTTAACCCGAGCGCACTGTGCAGATCACTTAACCGGTAATTGTATCCCAGCCGATGCATTTCGTAGTACCAGGGTTTTAGCTGGCCGCGGGAATCCTGGGCGCGGACCTGGTCGACAAACTGATTTTCATCGCGGACCATACCGTGGTTTCGATAAAGCCTGCAGGCGCTCGCGATCGCCGGATCGTTTGTTACAACCGCGCCGCCTTCGCCCGCAGCAATCGTCTTGACCGGGTGGAAAGAAAACACGGCCGCGTCGGCGAATGTTCCATCACCGACTGTGTGAAGAGACCCGTCCTGTTCTGCATAGGCGCCTCCCAACGCATGGCAGGCGTCTTCGATGATCGAAAGGTTGTGCTGTTTTGACAGGGTCGCGATCGCCTGCAGATCGGGCGTTTGTCCGCCGAGAAAAACCGGCATTACCGCTTTGAGTCTGCCCCGCGCATGGGGTGACGCGTTTGCTATGGTGGCAGCGAGTTGCTCTGCCTCCATCAATCCGGTGTCTGGGTCCACATCGGCAAATATGACCTCGGCGTCAGTCATGCGAACTGCGTTGGCGGTGGCCAGAAACGTCGTTGCCGGAACGATTACATAGTCGTTCTGATCGATATCCGTTGCCAAAAGAGCGAGATGTAATGCCGCGGTTCCCGAGCTGCAGGCGATAGCGTGTCTCGCATTGACGGCATGCGCCAGCGCTGTCTCGAACGCCTCCACTGCGGGGCCTTGTGTGAGCCAGTCCGAGCGCAGGACATCGACAACGGCCTGAATATCGCTTTCATCGATGCTTTGCCTACCGTAGGAGAGCAATCGCTCGTTCATTAGGCTTCTAACAGGCGGCTCATGTCTTCGACCGTGAGCCACTCATCGTTATTCTTACTGTCGTAGCGAAAACCATCGCTGACCGGTCGGGCTTGGGCTAACGGTTCGCGCGTCTGTGTCCACAGCGGGAAAGAGGGCTCGATTACATACCGGTCGGAAAGCTCCAGCGTATTGCGGGCGTCATCTTCCGTGATCATGACTTCGTGCAATTTCTCGCCTGGTCGTATTCCGATTATCTCGGTTGGGAGGTTCGGGGCCATCGCTGCGGCCAAATCGACGACGCGCATACTGGGAATCTTCGGTACGAATAGTTCGCCTCCACGCATCATTCGTAAGCACGAAAGTACAAAATGGACGCCCTGTTCTAAGGTTATCCAGAACCTCGTCATGCGCGGATCAGTAATCGGCAGTTCGCTGCAGCCTTCTTCAATCAATCGCCGAAAAAGCGGGATCACGCTGCCGCGTGACCCGAGCACATTTCCGTAACGCACCACAGCGAATGTCGGGCCAGCGTGACCAGCAACGTTGCCGGCGGCGGCGAAAATCTTGTCCGACGCCAGTTTGGACGCTCCATAAAGATTGACCGGGTTACAAGCCTTGTCGGTCGATAGAGCGATAACACGCTTTACGTTGTTTTTTATCGCTGCCGCGACAACGTGCTCGGCGCCGATAATATTTGTTTGCACGCACTCGAACGGATTGTATTCGGCAACGGGCACGTGTTTGAGGGCGGCCGTGTGAATGACATAGTCGATCCCCCGAAACGCCATTTCCAATCGTTCGGCATCGCGCACGTCACCGATGAAAAAGCGGAGTCTTTTCGAAAACTGATTGAACTCGTGCAACATGTCGAATTGTTTGTGTTCATCGCGCGAAAAGACGACCAACCGGAGGGGTTCGAAGTGCTCGAGAACTGTTCGGACAAAGTGACGGCCAAACGAACCGGTGCCCCCGGTTATCAGAATGGATTTTCCATTAAGGTCGAGGCTTTCGCCGAATAGCAGGGGGGCGGATGAGTGCTTCATGTAACTTTTTCGTTCGTATGACTTATGCGGTCTTCAGCGAATCGACGTTTTGGTAGTGTGCCGCGTGGCGCCGCCGCTCCTCACGGTACTTGTCGCTGATCGTGCGAATTGCTTCGATGGTTCGTGACGTAGCGGATCCGTCGAGTGGTGCCACATACTTTTCGAAAACTTCCCGCCGCCGCTCGTTGGTCTGTGAGCTTATAAGAGAATTTTTCAGGCGCCTTTCGAGCAGGGTTTTCAATGCGGCCGGGCTATCCGCACAGTCGAATATATCCCGATCTTCCTGGAACATTAGGTGCGACTGCCATTTCTCTTTTGTCGCTTCGGCGAACCAAGGCACGATTACCGGCCGACCCATGATTGCGGCCTCGAGAATTGTAGTCGACGCAAAGCCGATGACGACATGCGAGCTCTCGATGAGCGCCTGTGCATTGGCGTTTGCCATGATTGTGAGGTTTGAAATTTTTGAAGGATTAAAACCACGCTCGGAGTACAGCCGAAGTAGATTGTCGATCCAGCGACCGCCCCACTTTGGCTTTACGATCACTTCCACATCTGGGTGGTCGCGCGCAAATTCAAGGACGGCAAAGTGGGTTTCGAGACAAAGATCCCAAAGAAAGTTTCGAGGGTTCTTGGGCCAGTGCGGCGGCGTACTATCAATGATACCAGCACCGGGGCCAAAGGAGAACAGGGTCACTCGTTTGGGTGTCGGTGGAGGCTGTGGACATGGCAGGCGCGCGATCAGATCGTTCATCCGGATTGCGCCAGTGACAGTGGCCTGGTGCGGCGCAACGTAACCGTTTTCAACGAAGATGCTCCGCATAATTTCGTTATGAAACGCAATCAATCCTCCGGCGAAGGGGTCTATGCTGCTTGCTCGCGTTTTGTAGAGTTCGGCGACTGATTGAGAGGCTGCCAGGTTCTCACGATGGAGGACAATGTAAGGAAAGCCCAGCGATTGAGAGACGGCGCCCCAATCAATATCTTGCTTGTAGTGGAGTGCCGCACCGATGGTCGCGTCGGCACCAAGGTCAGCATAAAGTGGCTCCAATATCGCGCGCAATGCTGTCCGCAGATTTTGTCGCCGCGCCTGTAGCGCCGGATTTTGTGCAGCGGCAAGAACGTCGTCGCCCTTCTCAAAAAACAAGCCAAGCAGGCGGGCCTGGAACTCGCTGGGTGCGATGAGCACCCGAAAGCCATTTTTGACGAGGACTTCGAGCTCACCTCGAAATCTTTCGTGATTCAGTGTGATCAGCGTGAGTGCGTTCGAACTCTGGGGGGGCGAACCAGGCATTAGCTCGAAGCGGCGCCGGTACATCCGTGCTGCCACGGCACCCCCGCCGCGCAATAGCATCTGTCGGGCAAGCCTCCGTTTCGTCTGCGAAATAATGCTAGCCAACGTTTCTCAGCACCTGGTTACTCGATGTCACTTGGGCGGAGCAGGCGGCGATGGTCGACATCGCGCTTTAGACGGCGCCCGACAATCTCATCGAGTTTGGCAGGCGGAAGGCCGGTTCCCGGCTTTTTTGCCGTGAGATGATGTCGTTCGATGACCGTTCCGGCTGCTAAGTCAGTCGCGGGCGCCAGGCTTCGCGAGAATAAACCAAGTGTGTCGCTCAACTTCTCCGCCATTTCGTCCTTATCGACCGGGTGTTTCCGCAATCTCTGAATTTCATTACGTGCCGCAATTACCGAGGCAAATTCGTCGGCCGTAAGCGATGCTGTTGCGTCTGGACCAAAGGCGCGGCGATCAAAGACGATATGCATTTCTAACACACTGGCATCGCGAGAGATCGCGGCTATCGGAGGCCAGATTGACGCAGAATGATCGGATAGTCCGACCGGGACACCGTAACGCGTTTGCATTTCGTCCATAATGTTCAGGCCGACAGCCTCGATCGGTGTCGGGTACATCGACGTACATTGCAACAGCGCCATATTAGTTTTGTGCTCACGCAGTTGGGTTACTGTGCGATCAATGTCATCCCAAGAGCTCATGCCGGTGCTAACAATGAGCGGGCGGCCCGTCTCTGCCATTTTCGAGAGCATGTGTTCGGAGTAAATTTCGCCTGAAGCCACCTTCCAAGCGGGGAGGTTCAAGCGTACCGCTAAATCGAAAGCCTGGTCGGAGAACACCGACGCGAGAAAATCGATGCCGCGCCGCTTTGCGTGGTGAGCGAGGCCGCACCATTGCTCGTCTGAAAATTCCATGCGCTGCCAGTAATCGAAGCGGGTCCCGTCCTCGAGCGAGAACTTGACGCGAAACGGCTCATCCAGGGTCGATTCGGCATCAGCAAAATGAATCTGGAACTTGACCGCGTCCGCCCCGACGTCGGCGGCGAGATCTATATAGGCATGCGCGGTGCCGAGCGAACCGTCGTGCGCTTGGGCGACTTCGGCAATGATGTAGGTCGGTGCATTGCCGCCGACCGGGCGGCCGGCGATGTCGAAGCTAGCCGTCAAGCGATAACAGCCCCTTCTCCAGCACAAAGTTGACAAAAGCGATATCGAGCTCGCTATCAACGCTGATGTACCGGTCATCGGTTATAATTGCACCGGTTTTCGGCCCCATGAAGCCGTGCTCCGTCGCGCAGGATCGGGTTAGTGCGTAACAAACACCATTGCGGCGATAGACGGGCGCCAACTGCTGACGCGCGACGATATCGGCGCCACGGGGGTCATAGTATTGCAGTCTGTCCCCGTCGAGTTCGAATAGTTTAAGCGGATGAAACGACGGATTGACCGGCGACACGGTCCACACTGCATCGAGAGATTCGGTAACCAGTTTTCGATAGCACGCCTCGATATCTTTCGCTTTCCGGATTGCCGCCGTGGGCTCCAAGTAAAGCAAAACGTCGTAGCGCGCGTTATCGATGGCTTCGGTGGTTTCCAAGGCGTGCCGCGCAACGTCGGCGGCTGACGCCAGATCCACCGAAATTGCCGCGGGCCGCGTGAAAGGTGCGTCGAGACCAGAGGCCGCAGCGATCTCAGGGTCGTCGGTCGACACGATAGACCGATCGATAAAATCGAGCCGCTCGATCACCTGCTTGACGCGCGCGACCATCGGCAAGCCGCCGATTTTTTGCAGGTTTTTGCGCGGTACACCCTTGCTGCCGCCGCGCGCCGGTACCACAGCAAGTACGTTCGGGCGCAGCCGTGACCCGCTCTTGGCATCGGCTCCGGCGGGGGTGCGTTGCGTCATGCGGCTGGCGTGCCTTTACGGGCGGTCACTGAAAAACTCATCGGGAACGTCGTATTTTCGCGCACATTGTTGGTTCGGTATTGGCGATCAAAGTCCATAAGTCGAGGAAATTCTTCGTCGAGCAGCCACCGCTCCATCTCCGCACGTTGATCATCGGGGAAATACTGCACTGCCTGCATCCAGCAGTAGGCGACCGCCTGGAAGGGGCCACCATCCGTTCGGGTGCGTACGGGCGGTAGTCCGTGTCGGCGAAAAATGCGCTCGAGACCGTAGGGCGTATAGCGCAGAAAATCATCGGGCGCTTGGTGCAGCTCGCGCACCAGCGGCTCGAACGCGTACGCCAACGCACCTGGCGCAGTTTTGCGGGCGACTTCCGCAAACAGCGCATCCTGATCGGCGACGTGATGGATGAGGTTGGGAATGATGATGAGGTCTTGCGATTCGTCGTCGAGGCCACTGTCCAAAATACTCGATTGGTGCGCGGACGGAACTTGGATAAATCGTGGATCGTCGACCATCGATCGATTGTACGCACCGCGCTCGTCGGCCGAAGCGGGGCTGAGATCAATCGAGATGGCGCGGTGGTCCTCGAAGATAGGCGCGATCAGACTGCAGCCGCCATAGAGTTGTGTACGCTCGAAAACTGCGACGCGGCTTTGCGGCGGCAACTCTTTGGCCAACCGGGTTACGTCTTGGAGCAGTAGTTCGAAGTGGGGGTAGCGTGTCCGCGTTTCGAATACATTATCGCGGAGAAATTCGACATGGGCTGTGACGTTGTCGGACATCGGCGACGGCACCTCCGGTTCGACTGCGCCCGGCTTGCCGTGGAGACGGAGCGTTCTCGGTTTATCAGCCATAGGAGAGCTGCTTCTGAATACCAAAATCTTCCACCGCAGCAAGGACGTCGGCAATCTGCTCGCCCGCGGTGCCATCTCCGAACAGGTTGCTGGATGGGTATTGCCCGTGATGTACCTGCGTCATGACTGCGCCGAATATCGTATCTCGGCCGTAGTCAACGTGGACCACATTTTCAGCATGTTCGCGTCCGCGCTGACGCGTTCCGATATTCACAGCGGGCACTCCGAGGAACGCGCCCTCGCGTAGAGCCGAGCTCGAATTACCCACCAGACATGCTGACCGACCGATGAGCCGTGCATAGTCTTCCGCTTCAAAGTTGCGGAAAAAGCGGATGGGCGCTTCAGGATTGGACTCGCGGAACATGCGAAGCCCTTTGGCGATATCGTCGGACCCTGCGTCAACATTCGGCCACAGCCAAATCGCCTGCATGCCGGTTTTTTCTACGGCCGCCAAGGTTTCATTGATTTGCTCGATGCCGCTGCCATACTCGGTCGTAACGGGATGTTGTAAGACGACCAAGTATGGCTTTTCGATATCTATGTCGGCACCGGTGCCACCGTAGCTTTCCAATAGCTGCGGCGAAAATCGAAAATCGAGATCGGCGACCAGGTCGATTGCCGGACAACCGGTGAGGTGAATTCGTTCGGAACCCTCACCCAAACGCCGAACATAATCTGCGGCCTTTTGCGTTGCTGGAAAATGTATGTGTGAGAGCTTGGTCACCGCGTGGCGGACACTTTCATCGATCGACCCGGTTACCTCCCCGCCTTGGGTGTGAGCGACGGGGATATTCATATAGCTCGCGGCGACCGCGGTCGCGATCGTCTCATATCGGTCGGCGACTGTCAGAACTACATCCGGCCGCAGATTCTCAAATAGAGTTGCGAGCTCCATGATCGCGAGGCCGGTCGACTTCGCCATTGTTGTTGGCGTCTCGCCCTCGACCACCGAGAAAACCCGAGCATCTGCGCGGAAGCCGTCCTGATCGATGATGTCTGCGACCTTGCCGTACTTATAAAGTAGTGCCGAAGCGCCCACGACCAGTTGTAATTCCAGATCGTTATGGCTCTGAACGGCGTGCAGCACGGACTTGATGCGTCCGTAGTTGGCGCGGCTATTAACGACGATTAAGACTTTACGGCGTGAATTCGGCATGGATCGAACCGAACGCTGAGATTAACGATGCTGGATGATTCCCCGATGTCGGGATCAGAGAAGACAAGCTGAGTTCACCCATGACTGATTGCGCCGCGGTAAATCAATTGGCCAACTCGTGGGACGCCGCCTCGTGGTCCGGCAAATTAGCCAGCGCACGGAATGAACCGTCGTTGTTGAGTAATGTCGCGTATGATCCGACACCTTTAAGGGTGCCCGATTGGAGATGTATAACCAAATCGCACACTTTGGCGAATGAGAGGCCATGGGCGATCACAATTACCAGGCAATCTTTACTGAGTGCCTGGACCGCCTGAATGATAGCTTGTTCCGATTGCGGATCTAGAGCGTTTGTCGCTTCGTCGAGGACGATCAATTGAGCATCCCGTATTAGTGCGCGCGCCAACGCCATTCGTTGGCGTTGGCCCCCGCTGAGGTTTGAACCGTTTTCGCCCACTCGGGTGCGGTAGCCTTGCGGCAATTCGTTGACGAACTCATCGAGCTGCGCAAGTTGCGCCGCGGTTCGCACGGCTTCGATGTTTGCTTTGTCCGCCGGCAAACCAAACGCGATATTATTAATCATGTCGTCGTCGAGAATAATGGGATCTTGCGATACGTAGGCGATTGAGCGTCGCCAACGACCAATCGATTCTTTATCTAACAACTGACCGTCAACGAGTATTTGTCCGTCTGTCGGCGACAAAAGACCCGTAATCAGTTCGACCAACGTTGACTTGCCGGCACCGGATGGACCGACAATTCCGACCAACCCTTTGCTCGGGATTTTTAGTTGGATGTTTGCTAGGGCAGGCGTATCAGCATTGCTGTAGCGAAATGAGACATTCTCGACGTTGATGCCGCTGCCCAAACTGAGCCGCGGCTTGCTTGGATCCCGATCAATACTTTCGATTGGCATCTTCAAGGCTTCGACAATTTGGACTACAGCGGCGTTAGTAACTTTCAGGTTCAGTATGCTCCTAACAAAAGTATCGATCCTGGGCATAATCCGATAAAACGCCGCAACGATGAGAACCAAGCCGCTAATCGCTCCTGCGAAGCCGCCTTCGGCACGAAACTGAAAAAAAACGACAACCGCAAACCCCAAGGCGACAATTATTTCTAGAGTGTGGCGGGGGAGTAGATTGAGTAAACGCACCTTGAATATTGTCATCAGGTACTCGTGTGAGGAGCCATCAAACCGCTTCAGGAACACGTCCTCAACGCCATACAGTTTGCTTTCGCGAACGCTCTCAAGTGCGTGAGACGTCGCCACAAACCGAATCCCATTGAGGGTGTACTGCTGTTGCCCGAGCCTCACCAAGTAGTGGCGGATTGCGATGTAGATGAGGCCGTAAAGCAGTGCGATTAGGCCAAACGCTACCAGACTGGGTATTTTCAGTTCGGTTATGACACCGGCAACAATAATCACGGTGCCGATCAAGCCGCTGCCCATCTTCAATATTTCAAGCAGGTATGCTGTAACTCGCCGTACTTCTGCGAGAATATTTCGCGATAGGTCCGTTTTGTTTACGTGGTAAAAAAACGATACTGGTTGATAGATGTAACGCTCCAGTAAATTGCGGGCGAGAGTTCGTTCGATTGTGAGGCGAAACCAGTTTTGGGCTGCGCCTTCTGCGAGCATGACGATGTTTCGGAGAACAACTAGAACGACCGTCACGACGCCAAGAACGATGAGCAGTTCGGTAGATGATTCGAGAGCTAAAAACTCCATAATCCATTTAATCGAACCGTGCTGAGAAATCGTCTCGGCTTCGACTGCGGCCGCGGTGAACAGAAATATCGACCCGATGCCCGCGAGATCAATCAAACCGGATACTGCCGAGAGCAGGAATACGCCGCCGGCGAGCCACAAATAGCGTCTCGGTACAATTGACCAGGCGAGCCGCATGAGGCGCCAAATGCTCGCGTTGATATCGGTGGAATCCTCCGGTCGCAGTGTCTGCAACACACCAGACCGTTCTTTAGCTTGGCTCATACGAATGTTTTCCGCGCCCAGCAATATGGCCGAGGTGCCAGTTTGTCCCCCTGGTTTGTTTGCGATACGGGCTTGCCTCCAGCCTCGCGGATAAACTTACTTCCGTTTGATCGGGTACAAGCACTTGAAAACGCCCGAATAACCAGACTGCCGCGGCCGCTTGAAGGCTTGCCACTTTCGAAAACCGAGCTACCCGACTTGAAAATGGTCTTCAATATTAAGTTTCGGCCACGCTACCGCACTTCGGGTGAATCTAGTCCCCCGACTTAAGTGTCTTCTACGAGCGGCCGCCGCCGTTAGAGATCGGCGGCAGCGAGCGCCTTCAAGGGCGCTTTGAGCCGGACTTGGCGGCCCAGTAAGTCTAACAATACGATCACGCGCCGATCGTCGGCAACTTCCTCGAAAATGCCTACGAAGTCAGAGAGAGCTCCCTCGATCAATCGAAGACGATCGCCCTTCTCGAGACGCGCTGCTTCCAAAGTAACGAGGCCATCCTCGTCTTCGCGAGTGCGAATCTCGTCAATAATGCATTGCGAAATCGGCACCGGTCTGTCGCCGTGGCAAACGATCTGCCGTACACCGATCGTACTTCTGATGCTACGCCACGCGTCTTTTTCCAAATCGATTCGCACGAACAGATAATGCGGAAATAAAGCCCGCGCGACCGTTTTGGTTCGCCGCGCATGGCGCCAGCGCTTCCGAATCCGGGGGAAATAGACCTCAAATCTCTGGTTCGCGAGGTGCCAAGCTGCCTTTTCTTCGGCCCCGGCTTGTGTATGAACAACGTACCAGTTTTTCATCGCATTAGCTGCCGTGAAGGGGTGTTATTTTTGCGTGACACATGAAGCAGGTCAGGTGTCAGGCAACGATGCTCGGGAAACTCGTTTCGAAGTTCATCGTAGGTCGTCTGGGGGTTCGCCAAGTCGGTGATCACGATAGCATCCACGCCGCCGCCGGCAATCTCATCCAGATTGCGGACGACCGGAAGTCCCGCAAAGGATTCGCGATTTGTAGAACTATCGACGACTGCGACTAGATCAAAGTCGACGTCGCCGGCGGCTAGAATCGCGATTTCCGCGAGTTCGCCCGCCCCGTATAGAACAACCCGTCGCCAACCATGATCTGTACAATAGCTGAAGGTTTCGCAGTATTCTTGGCGCGCGCGGCGGAAAAAGCTGAGCGAGGAATAGAGGTACTCGGCAGTGAGGCGGCTTTTCTCCTGAAAGCCTTTAGGCGTCAGATAATATGCATACCGTCGCGCCGGCGCATTTCTAACCTTTACTAATCCCTTGCGGACGGCGCGCTTCAATAACGCATTTGTCAGCCCAAGCGCGACCTCCATTCTCGCAGAGAGGGTTCTTTGGGTCAGCTCGTCATCCGACTCGATAAAATTAAGGAGCTGGAGCGTTTTTTCGGTCGAATCCAGCTGCCTCGGTCGTGCTTGATCTGACGTTGCCATGGGGGTTGCCGACTAACCGTTCATCGGGTGAACGTTTACAGTGTTCACCTCGTGAACGTCAACCCGCGGTCGGCACAAAATATCTAAAATACCATATTTATTTATTTATTAAGTGTTTCGAAGGCCTGCCGCCATTCATGGGTAGACCTGCCATGCGGTGAGTGTGGCGTGTTTATACAACTGGCGTATCTTTCTAGTATTTCCGCTTCGCCGTCGTGCGGAACGCGCCATGGTTGCGCATAACCGTAAATTCGCAAAGTCGCGTGCGAACTGTCCGACAGATCGGGGACGGAGGAGAAATCAGCCACGATGTCCTCGAACAACTGCCTGGGACGCCGCCTCGCCAGCCTGATCGTCGCATGCGAACGTGATGGGGCGACGTGAGCAGTGCAATTTTAGCGAACAGCGGAAACATCAGCGTAGCTTCGTTGTTTTTTTTGTTGTGCGGCATAGTGTGGCACATTCGGCGACAAGCCCGCCTGGGGTAAATGCATTCAAGAACACGCCTACGGACATCGATCATCATTCATTTTTTTCGACACTCGGCTTCGATATCCTGGTGCAGGAAGCGCGGCGCGCACCGGAGCAAGAACTAGCAGCGGGCAGCGCGCCGCTTCTGCCACCAGATCTTTCCGATCTGCGTTCGTTGTATTCGCTTATCCAGGCCACTGGCCGGACCACCGTGCTCGAATTCGGCTGCGGCTGGAGTAGCCTCGTTATGGCGGCGTCGCTGGCGTCCCTAAACAGTCAGATCGGCGATTTGGCCAACGTTCGGCGGAGCAATCTGTTCCAGTACCATTCAGTAGACAATATGGAGCAGTATATCGAGATTGCGCGTGCGAAAATTCCTCAAAGGCTTAAGGAGTTCGTTCAGTTCCACTACTCTCCTGTACAGATTACGGTATGGAACGGTCGGTATGCATCGGAATATCGCGAACTCCCTTTGCTAAATCCGGATTTAATATACTTAGACGCGCCAGATCCGATGCAGGTCGCAGGCGTCATAATTGGTTGGAGCACGCGCCATAAAGATATAATGCCAATGGCTTGCGACATTCTGAAGTTCGAACATTTTTTGATCCCTAAAACGGTCATCGTTGTCGATGGTCGTGCCGCAAACGTCAGGTTTCTGAAATATAATTTCCAACGGAATTGGCATTACGAACACTGTCCCGAGAGAGACCAACATTTTTTCGTTCTGGAAGAGCCGCCGCTCGGTAAATACTCGCTTTACTGATCGAAGAAGTCTATTACCGCAATGGCCGCTGGAACGTTCAAGATCTTTAGGTTCGACCAAGTGGCCCGCGCATTATATGAAACGGCTTGCCTTTAGCGCGATTATTTCGTCAAGAAGAAACATGATCGCGGATAGTCAGGCCGCAAAAAAACAACTGCATTCTTGAACTGATGGACGCCGAGCCTAGCCAGTCTTTCGATAGCGCCAGCGCCCTTGGGTTGCACGAAGGGTTCGGGATAGATTCGCGATGTCCGCAAACCGCAGTGTTTGTACAAACGAGTGAAATGGGCAGGCATCATGTAGTTGAGATGTCCGGGATGATAGTAACTTAATTGATCTTTTTTCACGATCGATGTTGCGGCGCGCAGCTCTGAGATTTCTTTGTCGATGTTCATGATCGGATTGTTGATGTAGACGATCCCGGCGTCGTGGAGATTTTGTTGCAAGTGACACAGGATCGCCTGCGGATCGGTGACGTGCTCGATCATGCTCTGGCAAAATATCACATGGTACGGTCCGTGCTCCTCGACGACCCCTATTTTATTGGTCGCAACGATACCGTTGGTGTAGGCCGCGTCGAACACGTCTTGAACGTCGTCGTCGTAGCCTAAATCGTAGGAAACCACGAGATCGGCACCGATCACTTTGGCCAGGTTGCTGAACCGCGCAGATCCGGCACCGAAATCGAGAACCTTTGTTCTCGACTCCCCAGCGGCGCGAACATGGCGTGTCGCCTTCTCATATATTTTCGACATCCGCAAATGGTCGCTGATCTGTTTGCTGGAGAATGTTTGAGTAGTCGCGCGCGTACGTTCTTCCAGCGATTTCTTTTCGGAAACGTCTTCGCCGTGTTCGCGCGCGCTAGCCGTTTGAAAGTCGACCAATACATCCTTGATGTAGTTGCAACCACACTTGCTGCATTTGACAATCGTCGAAGTTTCTTCGTCACCGAACCCTTTCGCACGCAGCCTATCCGGCGGCGTTCCCCGTACATTGACCATAAAGTCAAAGGTGTACGAAAAAATCTCGGCGCCGCTTTCAGCGCCGCAGACAATGCAGTTGCGGATGAGTTTGTTTGGCATCGCATGACAGCCCAATATAGCGGCACATGAAGGGTACAATATGTACACATAACAACAACGAGGCGAAATGGTCATCTAAACAGTGAACTGCAAGAGATCATGATCTAATCGCCCGGCACACTCAGCGCTTCTTTTTGTTCGCTTTCACCTAACGCCCGTCGAGATGGCACAATGGAACGGCCGCTACGCCACAGAGTGCCAGAACCTGCCGCTGGTAAACCCGGACTTGATTAATCTCCACGAACCTAAACCTATGTCCGTGGATGGCGCGAACGCCGGGTAGAATACGCGGCATTCAGACTTGATGCCGATGGCTTGCGACATATTGAAGCGTGAATACTTTCTCCTGCCCAAAACCATAACGGTCGTCGACGGACGCGCGGCAAATGCAAGGTTTCTAATAAGCGAACTGCCGCGGAGTCGGGACTACAAGCACTAACCGGCGCGTGATCAGTAATACTTCGTTCTCGAAGAAACGGCTTTGGGTAACGACTTTCACGCGATCATCGAAGAGGTTTATTTCCGCGATGGCCCCTGGGATGTCGATGAACTGTGATTCAAACGCCCGCGTTATTGCGAAAACAAGACGGGACTGCAACGCGTTCGTGCGATCAGATTCCCGCCAGCCGAAGCGCGCCAGTTTAAGGCGGGCAACGCAACGCGTTCAATTGTAAAACGCGCCGGCACGCTGTTAATAAAGAACCATCACTGTGTCGTAGGATAAGTAATGCGATTGGCCACAACGTCCGTGCCTGCAGATCGTGAAGCGTTTGAGCAGGTGCTAAGTACGGCAAAAACGGCCGCGGATTTTCTATCGCCGCGGCTGAAGCACTTCTACGGCTTGCAGTTACTGGAAACCGAGGAATTGATCCTGTCGCTGGACAGACCCCGGCTACTCGAAATCGGCGTCGGCACAGGTATGGAAGGTTTATGGTCCGCGATGAAAGGGGCCGACGTCACGGGCATCGATGTTTACAAAAGCTTGACCGACCTAGCGAACGGTTGGCTATTCTTGAGCGCATTCTCGGGCGCCCGCTATCGTGCCGGGTAGCGAACATTCCGCTGCTCAAGTTCAAGCCGCGGGAAAAATTCGACATAATTTGGCTCGAGCAAGCATTCCATCATTTGGAGCCGCGTTAGCAGGTCGTGAACGCCATTGGCGAATTGTTGCGCCCCGGTGGCTATGTCGTACTTTCGGAGGCGAATGCGCTGAATCCGCTGCTGCAGTTGCAGCTGTTCCGGGCGCGCCAGTTCAACGTTCTCAAAACCGTCTATTTCGAAAATGAACCGGTGATCGTCGGCAATGAGAAGATTCTCAGCTCACGTTCGTTGGCGCGTAACCTGGCGAGAGTCGGCTTCATAAAACGATCCGGACGCTATTTCAGACTATTCCCCTCCAGCACAATATTTGAACCGCTGTTCGGAATCGAGCGGCGCTTATCCTCGCAATGGCTCGCGCCGATCTACACGCACTACAACTTCGTTGGACAGAAAGAGGCATGAAGCCGAGCTGAATAATTCCAGCCTTCAAAGCATCCGAGAATATCATCGGTTAGGGCGCAAGAATTCCACTTAGTAGCAATGAATGGCCTCCTCAGAGAAGCTCTTGAACCAATAAGCGACAAAGCGCATCAATCGATGCGCAATTTATCGTCGGTCTTAAAAAACGTGAGCTTGGTTATTCGATCCCGACCTGCGCCGCGGTAAGATCTTTTGAAGCGTTAAGTTTCAGGTATCGGCTCTAGCTCGAACAGCGATATTCATACAATTCCTCCAACGCGCACCTCAGCTCAACCCATTGCCCAAGCCGGTCATAGCGAGTCATCTCGCCGCTGCGGCATAATTAATTATTGTCGCTCTGAAATTTGTCGAAGATACATCTCGTTTGCACTACTACGCTCGTACTGCCGCCAGCCGCCGCCAAGGAAACCGCTTGCCTGCGTTACCGAAGATAAACCCCGATAGCGTGACCGGCCGGTCGCTTTTTTCCGGCGCGCTGCGACTGGGCGGCGCGACACTGGTTGGCCAGGCCATTGCGCTTGCGGCGTGGCCTGTGCTGACGCGTCTTTACGCGCCCGCCGACGTCGGCGTGTTTGTCATATATTTAGCGCTCGCCAATCTGCTCGGCACCTGCGCATGCCTTCGCTATGAGA
>CAJICQ010000477.1_pt1 | contig 26141 bp, 22 predicted proteins | sample 9199721 | NCBI WGS metagenome assembly CAJICQ01 (sample SAMEA7708344, study PRJEB35096) | sediment metagenome | biome: marine neritic benthic zone biome [ENVO:01000025]; feature: sediment [ENVO:00002007]; material: shallow marine sediment [ENVO:03000034] sea grass bed [ENVO_01000059] ...
GTCGTGTTCGTCGGCCGCAACCGATTGCCATCACCGCTGTTCACCCGCGCAGCCCGACGAGATCGTCTTCCGGTTTAATCTGCCCAACCCGGGCGCATAAAAAAGCCGGCGTAAGACGCCGGCTTTTTAAGAGTTCGAGCGGTAAAATCAGGCAGCTTCCGCGGGCGATTTCTGAGCGGTTGGATCGGCGACCGGGTCGCGCAGCACGTAACCGCGTCCCCAGACCGTCTCGATGTAGTTCTCGCCTTCGGAGGCCTGCGACAGTTTCTTGCGCAGCTTGCAGACGAACACGTCGATGATCTTCAATTCCGGTTCGTCCATGCCGCCATAGAGATGGTTGAGGAACATTTCCTTGGTCAGCGTGGTTCCCTTGCGCAGCGACAGCAGCTCGAGAATGCCGTATTCCTTGCCGGTCAGGTGGACCGGTTTGGCGTCGACTTCGACCGTGCGGGCGTCGAGGTTGACCTCGAGCTTGCCGGTCTTGATGACCGAATCGGCGTGGCCCTTGGAGCGGCGCACGATCGCCTGCACGCGGGCAATCAGTTCGCGCTTATCGAATGGCTTGGTCAGGTAGTCGTCGGCGCCGATGCCCAAGCCCTTGATCTTGTTGTCGGGCTCGTTGAGGCCGGACAGGATCAGGATGGGCGTTTCGACCCGCGCTTCGCGCAACCGTCGGACAACTTCGTAACCGTCGATATCGGGCAACATCAGGTCGAGCACCATGATGTCGTAGTCGTAGAGTTTGCCTATTTCCAGGCCGTCTTCGCCCAAATCGGTCGTATCGCAGATGTAGCCTTCGGATTTAAGCATCAACTGAATGCTTTGCGCCGTTGCTGAATCGTCTTCGATAAGCAGGATGCGCATACTGTCACTCCGATCGTTGAATGAGGCCCGGCACGTCCAGCCGGGTTGTTTTGGTAATCATCATTAACAAGATAGCTCCGATTTGGTTAACAAATAATTGCCACAATTCGATTTTCGTTATCGCCGGCCCACCGCTCTTTACGAACCCTTAAACACGAAAACCTTAGAATACTTGTGACTTCAGGGTGTTAGCGGCACTCCGGGCGCCGATTTTGCGGCCTAATTTGCGGGTAAAATTAAGCATTGATGGTTAATATCGCCAATATTCAAGCCAGCATTAGCCGTATTCCGGAGCAATATTTCTACGGCCGCGTCACTGCCGTGCAGGGCTTGATGGTGGAAGTGGGGGGTGTTCAGCGCGCCGTTTCGGTGGGCGGGCGCTGTCATCTGCAAGCGCGCGACGGCAAACCGGTGATCTGCGAAATCGTCGGATTCCGCAACGAGCGGGCTTTGCTGATGCCGTTCGGTTCCTTGGACGGCGTCGGCATCGGCTCCAAGGCCGAACTGGCCGACTCATCCCCGGTATTCTACCCCAACACCGCGTGGCTCGGCCGGGTCGTCAACGCGATGGGCGAGCCGATCGACGGTGGCCCGCCCTTGCCGATTGGCCGGGTGCCCCATTTGCTGCGCGGCAGCCCGCCGCCGGCCCATCAACGCCGCCGCGTCGGCGACAAGCTCGACCTCGGCGTGCGGGCGCTGAATACGCTGCTGACCTGCTGCCGGGGTCAGCGCATGGGCATTTTCGCCGGTTCGGGCGTCGGCAAGTCGGTCCTGCTGTCGATGCTGTCGCGCTACACCGCCTCCGACGTCAACGTCATCGGACTGATCGGCGAACGCGGCCGCGAGGTTCAGGAGTTCATCGAGGACAATCTCGGCGAGGAGGGCCTGCGGCGCAGCGTCGTCGTCGTCGCGACCTCCGACGAACCGCCGCTGATGCGCCGCCAGGCGGCGTACCTGACGCTGGCGCTGTCGGAATTCTTTCGCGACGCCGGCAACGAGGTGCTGTGCTTGATGGACAGCGTGACCCGGTTTGCCCAGGCGCAGCGCGAAATCGGTTTGAGCGCCGGCGAGCCGCCGGCATCGAAAGGCTATACGCCGACCGTGTTTTCCGAATTGCCGAAACTGCTCGAGCGGGCCGGGCCGGGCATCGAGGGCACCGGCAATATCACCGGGCTGTTTACGGTCTTGGTCGAAGGCGATGACCATAACGAGCCGATCGCCGACGCGGTGCGCGCAACGCTCGACGGCCACATCGTGCTCGACCGGTCGATCGCCGAACGTGGCCGATACCCGGCGGTCAATATTCTACGGTCGATCTCCCGGACCATCCCGGACTGCAATTCAAAGTTCGAAAATTCGCTGGTGATGCGCGCGCGCGCCCTGCTGTCGCGCTACGAAGATATGGCCGAGATGATCCGGCTCGGCGCCTACCGCGAGGGGTCCGATGCCGGGGTCGACGAAGCGATTCACTACTATCCGGCGCTCGAGGCATTCCTCAGCCAGCCGATCGACGAACGCGCGACGCTGGACGAGGGCTATCAAGCGCTGGCCGAAATAATTGACCTGCGCGATGGCGAAGATGGCGCGGATGCCGAAACTGGCACGGTTCCCGACGACGAAGCGTTAGCGGCAATGGCGACGTCGCCGCAGCCGGTGACGGCGATGGGTCGGGACGATCCCGTTAACAACGGTGGCTCGTGACCATGAAGTCGTTGCCGACGCTCATCCGCCTGAAGCAGCAGCAGCTCGACGAAAAACGGCTGGTCCTCACGCGCCTTGAAACCGAAGCCGCGACGATCGTGTCGATGATCGAGAACCTGGAAGCGGAGGTCGCCTGCGAAACCGAGGCCGCACGCGGTGATGCAAGCAACACCTACGGGTACGGCAACTACCTCGCCAGGGCGCGGGCGCGGCGCAGCGGCCTGGAATCCCGGTTGGCCGAGGTCGGCGACCTAATCACCGCGGCGGCCGACGAAGTCGCCGCCGCGTTTCGCGAGATGAAACGGTTCGAGTTGGCGCAGACATTTGCCGAACAACGCGAAGCAGCGGAAGCGGCGCGGCGCGAGCAAGCGATTTTGGACGACGTCGGTCTGACCGGCTACCGGCGGGCGAAAGCCGACGGCTGACCTGTATTGTCAGGTCCGAGAGCGGAATGAATTGAGATCGGCTCGCGATCGCTGAGGCTGGCAGCGGGGGTCGCTCGCCCGACGCCTCCACCTCAACCGTCATACGCGCGCCCCGACGCGCCACCACCCACCGTCATACTCGCGCCCCGACGCGCGTATCCATTTCTCCGCCGCACGGTGTTTGCCGGGGACGCGCAAAGGTCTGAGCCCGGCATAACCATGGATGCTTGGGTCAAGCCCGAGCATGACGCATGGGGGCGGTATCGATGGGGGCGGTATCGATGGGGGCGGTATCGATGGGGGCGGCGAAAGGGCGCCTCAGGATGCGGCGCGCAGGCGGCGTGTCGACCGTGTTCCGCGTCCCTAGGCGTAGACGCCGACCGCGTGATCCGACAACTCGTCGACCGGATCGGCCGGGAAATGGGCCTGCACTTTGAAACCGATCCGCCCCTGCACGCCAAATTCTTCATTGGCCTGGTTGAACAGCGTGGCGATGTCCGTTCGAATGTGCGGCGCGAGAGGTTCGTGGGTTCGCACCATCAGATCGAACCGCGCCCGGCGTACCAGCCCGTCGAGCTGAATATTGCCGAGATGGCTGAGCGCCGCTTCGATGACGAAGCGGGTGCCGAGGTTGTCATCGTCTCCCTCGCCGCCGCCATGGCGCTCGCGAAGATACAGCCGGATCTGGTGCAACGCGCCCTCGTGCAACAGCGGCAGCATGGCGACCCGCCAGTCGTTGTTGATGGGCTCTCCCGAGAGGCGCGCCATTTGGCCGAAATCGTCGCCCAGCCGGTTTAAAAGCGCCTGGCGGTCGGTGCTTTCCAACAGGCGGACCACATCGGGTCCCAGCCATTCGGGCATCCGACCGCCGGTTAAAAACGATAGGAAAAGGGCAATGCCCGCGGTCAGCGTGACGCCGGTATTGGGCACCGCGGCGGCGGTGAATTGGGCGGCGATCTGCGGATTGCTCGACTGTACGGCGTCGATCAACTCGGCCAGTGCCGTCCAGTTTTGCGACAAACTCATCAACGAGCGCAGATGTGCCGTACTGGGATTGGTCGGCAGGACGGTGCCTGGCTCGGCGAGGATCTGCAGCGTGACGTATCGGCCGGTGGCGCCGCCGCCGGTCGTCGGCAGCAGGATCCGTCCGGCTGCGGTGTCGATCACCGTTGGACCGCCCGCCGGCGATGAAATGACGCGGCCGGTCACCACGGCATCGTTGCCGGCGGTCGCGGCGGACGGCGATGCCGTGTGAATGGCGACAATTTTCGCGTGGAAGCCGCCGGCTGTCAGCCCGGCGGGCTGCGCCGCCCCACCTGCCGCTAGCGCGGCGGCGGCAGGTGCAAAGCGGCCGAAAACGGTTTCGCCGACGCTGAGGTTGGCCGTTGCCGCCCCTTTGGCCGCCGAACCCGCGGCCGCAGCCGCGCCCTTGGCGGCCGAGCCGTGAGCCGTCGAACCCTTGGTCGTCGTCGCCCCTTCGGCGGCGACCAAACGCAACTCGAGGGGAATGCCCGACTTGACGATCTGGAGCTGCAGCGAACTGCCTTTTGCCGGCGCGTTGGCGAGCGGCAGGGCAAGCTGGCCGAACCGGGTGTCGACGATTGTCTTGCCGTCGAGGGCAGGATTGACCACGACGCCGCGCAACAGCTCGCCATTGGTCAGGGTCAACAAGGCGGGCGGTGGCTGGGTCAGGCGGATCACCGCCGACGCCTGCGCGGTCGGGGGCCGGGCTTCCGAGCCAACCAGCAGCACCTCGACCGGCGTGCCCGATTTAATGATCTGCAGTTGCAGGACCGAGCCGGGGGCCGGGTTGTTGGCGAGCGTGAGGGCGAATTTGCCGTATCGGGTATCGACGATCACCTTGCCGTCGGCGGTCGGTCCGACGACGACGGCCCGCACCAGTTGTCCGACGGCTTGTGCCGATAGGCTGGGTGAGGGATGGGGAAGCAGGATGGTTCCCGATCCGGTCCCGCTGGTGTTGCCGTTGGCGGTCGGCGCGCTGGGCCCCGACGACGCCGTGGAGATCGGCGTTACGGCAGATGTGACCGGCTCGTTCATGGCGCTCCCCGCAACCTGTGCCGGGCCGTTGCCGCCTGGGCATGTATCATATCCGCAACTGCGAGGATTTTAAGTCGCACGATCCGCACTCCGCCTTAGACCACCCCGAGCGTGCGGATACGAACCTTGGGATGAACCTCGTTCTGCGACAGGACGGTCGTCTGCGCACGGAACCTTTCGATCAACGAACGCGCATAGGGCCGCACCGTGGGGCTGGTCAGGAATACGGGCGACTCGCCTTGCATGGCGTGTTTGTCGAATTCGGCGCGCACCGCGGTGATGAAATCCTGCAAGCGTGACGGCGCCATCGCCAGATGAATGTCTTCGCCGTCGCCGACCAGCGCATCGGCGAACGCCTGTTCCCAATCTGGCGACAGCGTGACGATCGGGAGATAGCCGTCTTCGGTGACATGGGCGTCGCTGAGCTGGCGCGACAGCCGCGAGCGGACATGCTCGGTTATCATCGAGATATTGCGCGTCGCTACGCAGGCCTCGTTGATCGCTTCGAGGAGGGTCGGAAGGTCGCGGATCGACACCCGTTCGGCGAGCAGGTTCTGCAACACCCGCTGGATACCGCCCACCGTGATGAGGTTCGGCACCAGATCGGCGACCAGCTTTTGATGGTCCTTGTCGAGTTCGTCGAGCAGCCGCTGGGTTTCGGCGTAGGACAGCATTTCCGCCATGTTGTCCTTGACCGCTTCGGTCAGATGCGTGGTGATCACGGTCGGCGGGTCGACAACCGTATAGCCGCGGAACAAGGCTTCTTCCTTGTTCGGCTCGCTGACCCACATCGCCGGCAGGCCGAATGTGGGTTCGACGGTTTCCTCGCCGGGCAAGGTAATGGCGTCGCCGCGCGGGTCCATCACCAGCAGCATGTTCGGGCGCACGTCGCCGCGGCCAGCTTCGATTTCCTTGACCCGCACGACGTAGGTCGTCGGTCCCAGCTGCATATTATCCTGGATCCGCACGGCCGGCAGGATGAAGCCCATTTCGGTCGCCAGCTGGCGCCGCAGGGCGCGAATTTGGTCGGTCAGCCGCTGGCCCTTTTCCGAATTGATCATCGCCAGCAGCCCGTAGCCGAGTTCCAGCCGGATTTGGTCGATTTGCAGCGCCGTTGAAATCGGCTCTTCGGCGCTGGGTGCGGCAGCCGCTTCGGCGGCAACCGCCGCCTCGCTTTCGTCGGCTTCGTTTTGCCGCCGTCTGGTGATCACCCAGGCGCCGGCGCCGGTGGCGCCGGCGAGCGCGAAGAAGGGCAGCACCGGGATACCCGGCAACAGGGCCAGACTAACGAGCAGAAACGAGCTGACGCCGAGCGCGGCGGGATAACCCGACAGCTGGCCGAACACCGCCTTGTCGGCGCTGCCCGACACACCGGCTTTGGTGACCACCATGCCGGCGGCAGTCGATACGATGATCGCCGGAATCTGCGTGACCAGTCCGTCGCCGACGGTCAGCAGGGTGTAGGTTTCGGCGGCTTGGGCCATCGTCAGATTTTGTTGGCCGACGCCAATGATCATGCCGCCGATGATGTTGATCGACGTAATCAAGAGTCCGGCGATAGCGTCGCCGCGGACGAACTTGGCGGCGCCGTCCATGGCGCCGAAGAAGCTCGATTCCTCTTCCAGTTTCTTGCGCCGCTCACGCGCGTCGTCCTCGGTAATCAGGCCGGCGGAAAGATCGGCGTCGATCGCCATCTGCTTGCCGGGTAGGGCATCGAGGCTGAACCGCGCCGCGACTTCGGCGATACGGCCGGAGCCTTTCGTAATGACGATGAAATTGACCAGTACGAGAATCACGAAGACGATGATGCCGATGACGAAATTACCGCCCATGACGAAATTACCGAACGCCTCGATCACCTGGCCGGCTGCGTTTGTGCCGCTATGCCCGTCGGCGAGGATGAGACGCGTCGACGCCAGGTTGAGCGACAACCGAAGCATCGTGGCGATCAGCAAAATCGTCGGGAACGAACTGAATTCCAGCGGCGTGCGGATAAACAGGGCCGTCATCAGAACCAGCACCGAAAAGGTGATTGAAATGGCCAGGCTGGAGTCGAGCAGCCACTTCGGCATCGGCAATATCAGCATCACCAGAATGGCGACGATGCCGAGCGCCAAGCCGATGTCGGGACGCCGGAACATGGTGACAAATTGGCCGAAGGCATCGTCGCCGGTCGCCGCCGGTGATCCCGCGCCGACGGTGTCGGCGGCACCTTCGATCGGTGCGCCGGCGTCGGACGTGGCAATGTCGGCGGCGCCTGCCATCGCATCGCCCGCTCCGTCTGCCGGCGCGCCTGCCTGTGTGGTGTCGGTCATGCGCTAAGCACGGGGGCTGTTATGGTCATACGCCGCCTAAAGGGCCGCGCTCTCGCCCGGCATCGGCACTTGAACACCCTGCTCGGTATACTGCTTCAACTTGTTGCGCAGCGTTCGAATCGAGATGCCGAGAATGGTCGCGGCATGGGTGCGGTTGCCGAGGCAATGGCTGAGCGTCTCGATGATGAGCTCGCGTTCGACGTCGGCAACGGTGCGTCCCACCAAGGCTTCGGCGCCGGCTTGCGAGACCGCCTTGGCAACCGCGTCCTGGCTGGCACTGGCGGCGCTCTCGGCCATGTCCGTCAATTGGATCGCATCGACATCGATCTCAGCGCCGGTCGACAGCAGCACCGCACGATGCAGCGTGTTTTCCAGTTCGCGGACGTTGCCGCGCCACGGGTGGGACTGCAGCAGTGATAGAGCCGCCTCGCTAATCGGCAAAGCCGGCACACCATTCGCCTCGGCGTATTTTTCGACGAAATGGTAGGCGAGGGGGGCGATATCGCCGCGGCGCGAGCGCAGCGGCGGCATCCACAGATTGACCACGTTGAGCCGGAAGTAGAGATCTTCGCGGAACCTACCCTTCGCCGCCTCTTCTGCCAGATCGCGGTTACTCGTGGCGATCAGCCGCAGGTCGACCTTGATCGGCCGATTGCTGCCGACCCGGGTGATTTCGCGTTCCTGGATGGCGCGCAAGAGTTTCGCTTGCAAGCGCGGATCCATTTCCGACACTTCGTCGAGCAGCAAGGTGCCGCCGGTGGCCTCCTCGAAGCGGCCGATACGGCGCGCGACGGCGCCTGTGAAGGCGCCTTTTTCGTGGCCGAACAGTTCGGATTCGAGCAGGTTCTCGGGGATCGCGGCGCAGTTAACCGAAACGAAGATCTGTTTCGCCCGCTTCGATTTGCGGTGAATGTGGCGCGCGATCAATTCCTTGCCGGTGCCCGATTCACCGGTGATCAGAATCGAGGCGTCGGACGGCGCAATACGGTCGGCGAGCTTCAGGATGTCGGCCATGCCGGCGTCGCTGAAGATGATCTCATCGCTCTCTTCGGACACCGCCTCGAGGACCGCCGCGATCAAATCGGGATCGGGGGGCAGGGGAATATACTCCTTGGCGCCCGCCTTGATCGCTGCGACGGCTGCTTCGGCATCATTACGCAGTCCGTAGGCGACCACCGGCACGCTGATCCGCTCCGAGGCCAGACTCGAAACCAGGGCGCCGACTTCGAGGTCGACATCGATCATTACCAATTCGGCACTCTGGCCTGCGCGCAAGGCGTTCAAGCCGGCGTCGACGTCATCGACCTGCGCGACTTTCGCACCGCGGGCGATGGCGATCTTGCTTGCGGCGGTAATGTGTCCGTCCAGATGGCCGATAATCAGCAAACGCATTTGTTAATCTCCAAATTCAAACTCTTTGTGCCGACGCGAAACATGCTCAGTCGAAGAACGAAACGCGCTTGGCTGGCGGAAGGATGGTATTGACCAGCGTTTCAAGCCGGCGGGGGCTTTCCTGGCGACCGATCGAACTGACGCCGAGCAAGTACACCTCGTTGACGAGCGCTTCGTCATCGGACTTGCGCTCGAGCTTTCCGGCGAGCGGGGCGAACACCATGTTACCCAATACCGCACCGTAAAATGTCGTGAGCAGGGCGACCGCCATTGCCGGTCCGATCGATGACGGGTCTTCCAGGTTGCCCAACATCTGCACCAGGCCGACCAGGGTGCCGATCAGACCCATGGCGGGCGCCACATCGGCGGCACGGCGCAGCACGCTGGCGCCCTTGGCATGGCGGTCGGCGATCGCGTGGAGCTCCTTGCGCATCAGCCGTTCGGCTTCGGCGCCTGGCGTGCCGTCGATCACCAGGGTCAGGCCGCGCACCAGATAGGGCTCGTGCCTTAGCGCGGCCAGATGGTCCTGCAGCACCAAGGTGCCGCTCTGACGCGCCGTTTCGGCAAGCGAGATGACATTGCGGGCGGCCTCGCCAGCGTCGCGGGTTGCTTTGAACAAGCTTTTCGCGACGATGCTCTGGGTCGTTCGTATATCGGACAGGTTGAAGCTTACGATCGTCACTGCGAACGTGCCGCCGAGCACGATGAGCATCGCCGGGATGTCGATAAACGCGCTCCACGACCCGCCCAGAACGATCGCGACCGAGATCAGCACAAACGCGCCACCGAGACCGAGTATGGTCGCGCCGTCGAACGTGCGCGGTCGCGCGCCGCGCCGGGTGTTGCGGCCGGCGGCGTTGTTGCGCGGCCGTGCCGGACGCGATGGTTGTTGGGTGGCGGTATCGGCCATGGTCAGATCAATCCGATTTGATGATTTCGGTCATCGTCACGCCGAGGCGCTCGTTGACGACGACGACTTCGCCACGTGCGACCAACCGGTCGTTGACATAGATATCGATCGCCTCGCCGACCTTACGGTCGAGTTCGACGACGGCGCCGCGTCCCAGTTTCAGCAGCTGGCTGACCTGCATCGTCGATTTGCCGAGAACCGCCGAAATTTGAACGGGAATGTCGTAGACCGCTTCGAGACCGGCGACCGTCGGCGAGCTTTCCGCGCCGGCGGCCGGTGCCGGTTCCTCTGCCGCGGCCGACTCGAAGGCGGCGTCGATGTCTTCCGGTGACATTTCCGCCGAGGCAGGCTCCTCCGCCGCGCCTTCTTCTAGGTTTTCGAAATCTATGTTTTCCGTGTCGTCCATAACACGCTCCTAATCAAACGCTTCAGAAGATTGTTCTAAGTCTTTTAAATCAGATGATAATTCTGATGTTTCGCTCGCGGCAACTTGGTCACTTTCGGTAACGGGATCTGCGTTCGCCGGGCGGATGCCATTGTCGGTTATCAGTTCGACCGCCTTGTCGATTTCCGCCCAGGTCCGCTGAACGTCGCGCTCGCTGCCGCCATCCGCCCACATCACGTGACAGTCGGTCGCCGGCAATTGATCATCGGCGAGAAGAACGATCTCGCCGTCGAAGCCGCTCGCCAAACTGTCGATGCACGATTGCAGCTTGACGAGATTTTCTTCCGACACCCGAACCACCACCCTTGGCTCGCCATGTACATCGGCAAGAGTGCGGGCGATGTGACCTTCGATCTCGGCGAGAGCGTTTTGGATTGCCAGGGTGGGGAGCATCTTTTGGCAGATCGCAATGGAGATATCGACGGCGCGTTCGGTCGCAGATTGCATATCTTCGGCGCGGTGCGCCGCTAGGGTATCGAGCTTGGCCGACATCTCGGCCAATAAGTCGGCGGCGCGCTTTTCTTCGAGATTACGCAACTCGGCGCGCGCGGCCTGCAGAGCTTCGGCCTGCGCCGCCTGTACATCTTCCTCGCTGTAAATCCGTGCCGCGGTTTCGGACGCCTCGGGATTGCTGAAGTCGGTCTCGAAGAGGAATCTTGTTTCGGTGCCCATCGCTAGTACACCAACTCGTCGTCGCCGCTGCTGTCGGCGATGAGGATTTCGCCTTTATCGGCCAGATCTTTTGCGTTCAGCACGATTTCTGCCTGGGCTTCGTCGACATCGCGCAGACGAACCGGCCCCATCGCTTCCATATCTTCTTTCAAGATCTTGCCGGCGCGTTCCGACATGTTCGAAAAGAACAGATCGCGTAGCACTTCCGACGCACCCTTGAGGGCGACCCCCAGCTTGTCCTTGTTGACCGACCGGAGCAGCGTCTGCACCGCGGTGCCATCGAGTTTCTCGAGATCCTCGAAGGTGAACATCAATGCCTTGATCTTTTCGGCGGATTCGCGGTTGCGATCTTCCAGGGCAGAGATGAACCGGTTCTCGGCCTGGCGATCGAGATTATTGAAAATTTCGGCCATCATTTCGTGGGCGTCGCGCCGCTGCGCGCGCGCCAGGTTCGACATGAACTCGGTACGCAACGTCTGTTCGACATCGTCGAGGATGTCTTTCTGCACCGATTCCATGTGCAGCATGCGCATGACGACTTCCATCGCGAACGATTCCGGCAGGGTGCTCAGCACCCGTGCCGCATGATCGGGCCGGATCTTCGACACGATGACGGCAACCGTCTGGGGGTATTCGTTCTTGAGGTAATTCGCGAGGACCGTCTCGTTGACGTTTGCCAGCTTGTCCCACATGGTGCGGCCGGCAGGACCGCGAATTTCCTCCATGATCATTTTGACCCGATCATCGGGTAAGGCTTTGTTCAACAGGCGTTCGGTCGAATCCATCGTACCGGTCAGCGATCCGGTGGAGGACAGCTGGTCGGCAAACTCGACGAAACAATGCTCGATCACCTGGGCGTCGATGGTGCCGAGCTTCGCCATCGTTTGGGAAATTTCGCGGATCTCGTCTTCGTCCATCAGGGCGAAGAGGTCCTGCGCACCCTCTTCCCCGACCGCGAGCATTATGATCGCGGCCTTTTCGGTGCCGTTGACGGTTCGGTAATCGGAACGTACGCGACCTGCCATGGGTTAAAGCTTCCTAGTTTTCCTGGTACATCCACTGCCGCATTATCGCGACCGTCTCGTCGGGATGCTTGGCGACAATCTGATTGATCTGGTTCATCGACGACGCCTGGACGCGGCCATCGACCTGGGCAATATCGATCCCGGGCTGAGCCTCTCCGGACTCAGCCAGGCCTTCGGGAACGCCGCCGCCTTCGAGCAGCCCCTGCGTATCGGCGTCGGGCGGCGCGAGCTGTCCTTGCGGCCCGGTGCTCGCTCCCGCGGGAAGCATGCCGGGCATCTCCATGCTGGCGGCGGTCGCTGCGATATCGAAGGCGCGGGTGATCAGCGGCCTCACGACCAGTAGAATGACCAATACCGCGACGATGCCGAGCACCAGCATTTCCGCGATTCGAAAGAGGTCGGCCTTCGACAGGCCCAAAAAGTTGATTTCGGCGACAGGGGCGTCATCGACGGCGAATGGCACAAACTGCAGGTTTGCGATTTCGACGACGTCGCCGCGCGATTCGTCGTACCCGATTGCCGATTTCACCAGCGCGTCGTATTGCGCCAACTGTTCCGGCGTCCGCGCCGTGTAGGTGCCTTCCGGGTCAACCGAACCGTCGACCAGAACCGCCACGGTCAGCCGTTTTACCGTGCCGGTTTCGCGCACCTGCGTCGTTACCTTGCGCGAGATCTCGAAATTGACCGTCTCCTCGGTCCGCCGCGAACTGCTGCTGCTGGTGTTTTGTTGGGTACCGTCGATGGCGGGGGCGCCCGGCAGATTGTTGGCGACCGTTACCGAATCGTTGGGGTCGGCTTCGGCGCTATCGTCTTCCTGCTCCACCGTCTGGGTCGAGCGCGCCACTTGTCCGTCGGGATCATAGGATTCGTCGCTTGTGGTCACCCGATCGAAGTCGATGTCGGCCGAGACTTCCGCGCGAACCGCGCCGATACCGACCGAGGGTTCGAGCAATTTCTCGATCGCACGTGCCAGGCGCGATTCGTAGCGCTGGCGCGCTTCTTCGCCGGATGCCGCCGAGAACGAATCTTCGGCGGTATCGCCGCCGCGCGCGAGCAGCCGGCCGTTACTGTCGACGACCGAAATCCGTGTGGGTTGTAAACCCGGTACCGCGGTGGCGACCAGATGCTGGATCGCGACGACTTGGCTGGGCTGAAGAGTGGACCCGGTGAGTCTCAGAACGACCGAAGCGCTGGGTTCCTGTTGATCCCGGCTGAACACTTCACGGCGCGGCAATACCAGGTGAACGCGTGCCGACTTGACCTGCCTGATCGCAGCAATGGTCCGCGACAGCTCGCCCTCGAGGGCGCGGGCATGGTTGATGCGCTGGACGAAGTTCGTCGTACCGAGGGTGCTCGAATCGTCGAACAATTCGTAGCCAACCGAGCCGCCGTTCGGCAATCCGTCGGCGGCCATGGCCAGGCGTACCCGTGCCACGTCCGACTGACGCACGAAAATCTGTGTGCCACCGCTGCGCAGCTCGTAGGCGATGTTCTGACTATCGAGCCGTCTGGTTATCGTGCTCGAATCTTCGACCGAGAGGTCGCCATACAGCAACGACAGGTCGGGCGACGCCAGGCGCGACGTCATGAACATGAAGAAACCGATCATGCCGGCTGCAACGATCGCCATCGTCGCAATGCGGACGGGACCGAGCTGACGCATAATCTGCGTAAATGAATTCACACCGAGGCCTATCCAAAAACTAAACGGCCGCCGAACGGGTCGTTCGCGCAGCAACGTTCAAACTTAGAGAATCGGGGTGAATAAGCTGTTAATCGGCGGCAAATATTGCCGGGTAGATAGGCAAAAAATGCCACCTTCACTACAATTTTACGCGAATTAAAGAGGACCCGTCCCGGTTTCCCAGGGCGGGTCCTCTATATGCACGATTAGATCGTGTCCGAGCGAAGCGACGACTCCGAGTCAGGGAGCGCGGTAATCCTGTAATCTTGTGACGCGCAGTCCTCGCACGCCGTGCTTATCAATCATCTCTTGCCAGGATAAAAACTCCTCGACCGAGAGATTATAGCGCCGGCACACCTCTTCGAGGGTGATCGCTCCGTTCTTGACCGCAGCGACCACCGCCGCTTTGCGGCGGACGACCCACCGTTTGGTGTCGGGCGGCGGCAGTTCGTTCAGAATCATCTGATTTTGGCCGCGATCGATCATGTCTACGTTCGTGTTGGCGTCTTGCCGTTGACTATTTTGTCCGTCCATGGTGCTCACCACGTCTTCCTGATTGTGGTGCCTGTGAAGGTAGGCGGAGCGCCTTAAGGAAAGGCTAAATGCGGCATTCGAATTTATCGCATTTTAGACAATTTTTAGGAGAGCGACCCCAGCGCCAGGGGAGGGGTTTTGGCGCCGGGGCCGTGCCTAATCACCGAGCGCCGCTATCGCTTGATCCGCACCAGTTCTTCAAGCATCTGATCAGCCGTTGTGATGATCCGGCTGTTCGCGGAATAAGCGCGCTGGGTGATGATCATGTTAGTGAATTCTTCACCAAGATCGACGGTCGAGGTCTCAAGGCTCGACGGCGCGACCTTGCCCGCCGAACCGGTGCCCGCCGGATTTAGAAAGAGAGTGCCGGCGCTTACCGTGGGCGCCCAGGCGTTGCCCGATTTGCTCAGAAGAGCTGCCGGATTGGCAAACGTTGCGATCGGCAATCGGAAAATCGTCCGCTGCACGCCATTGTCGAACGAGGCGGTCACTTGTCCGTCTTCGGTCATACCGATCGATTGGAAACGGCCGAAGGTGACACCGTTCTGATTGATCGACACGATCGAGAAGGCCGAGGCGAACTGGGTGACGCCGTTGGCCTGGTTGACCGAGCCCAAGTTGAAGCTGATGTTGCTGGCATTGGCGGCGGTGGTCCAGTCGGCCGACGGAATATTGAGCGCGACCGGGGTGAAACTGGCCGGTGTGCCGTCGCCATTGAAGACCACGGTATCGATGGTCAACGGAAACGACGCCAATGTACCACCGGTGACCGACGCTGCGCCGGTGTCGGCGCGGGTCATGCCGGTGATCTCCAGCGTCCACGTTGCCGGTGCGGCGACGGTTTTGGTCCACAACAACGCGATATTGTGACCGACGCCCAGCTCGTCGTAGACCAAGACGGTTGCCGTATTGGTAGCGCCGACCAAAGCGGTCGCCGGCAAGTTAAGCGCCAAATCAACGGTCGATGTCGGCGTCACGGTACCGGCCAATGAGGCGACCTGGATGGGTTGCAGGTTGGCCAGACTCGTCGGATCGGGAACGCTGACGTCGGCGACGCCGTTCTGATCGACATCGTAGGAACCGTCGGGCAGGGTCGGCCAGCCTTGTAAAAAGTAACCGCCGGTGTTGACCAGAAGGCCATTCGAATTGACGGTAAATTGGCCGGCTCGCGTGTACAGGTAGGTGCCGTTGGCCGGCGTCGCATCGGTGTTGACGACAAAGAAGCCCTTGCCCGACATGGCGACGTCGGTCGTGCTGTTCGAAGCCAGCACGGCGCCCTGGCGCTCGGCCGCCTGATAGGGTGACGAGGTCAGACCGCCCGGCGAGTAGGTGACGCCTGAATTTCCCGCGCCGGTCACCAGCGTCGAAAACCGAGCTTCGGTGGCCTTGTACCCGATCGTGTTCAGGTTGGTGATGTTATCGGAAATTATGCCCATCGCCTGACTGTTGGCGGCGAGGCCGGAAATTCCGGAAGACATTGCGCCGTTAAGACTCATTTTTCTCTCCTGGTAAGAAGTTTGGCTTGCGGGTCGTTAAGTGGTTGGCGGTGTATCGGGGGACATGATGGATAGGATTCGATCGAGCGGAACCTCGACCGGCCCCACACTGACGAATGTCTCCCCTGCGGATTGCCACACCGCATCGGCGGTGCCGGTGAAGAACACCGGAATGGCGTCGAACGGGACGTCGTCTGCGTCGACAGCCGACACGACGACGGTATAGGGGCCGTCGGGCTGCGCGACGCCTTGAGCATCGGTGCCGTCCCAAACCACCTCGTGGCGGCCGGGCACGGTGTCGGCGCTGAACGCCTTGATGAACCGGCCGGTACTATCGAGGATGCCGATCGAAGCGTTCACCGCGCCGGCCGGCATATCGTAGGATATCGTCGCGCTGCCGTCCTCGAGCAGCGTCAGATCGCTCTCGATCTCGACCTCCTTACCGAGATAGTTGACGGCGCCGAGTTGCTCGGCCGCTTTTTGCAGGGCGATGAGGTCTTCGATTTTACTCGATTGAGAAATCTGCTGCTCGAGCTGACTGAACTGCACCAACTGGTTGGTGAATTCGGTTGCGTCGGTTGGCGAGAGCGGATCCTGATGCTGCAATTGCGTCGTCAGCATGAGCAAGAAATCATCGAAGTTTTCGGTCAGCTGCTGGGTCGCGGCGACGGCGTCGCTCGATGATGTCGTCGCTGCAAGAGGGGTAATTTCCATCGAAGACCGCTCCTATATCTCGAGGTCCAGCATGCCGTCGTGCTGGCGCCGGCGTGGCGTGTCGTGGTCGGCGGTATCGTCGGCATCCGCGTCATCGCCGCCCGCGGCGCCGTCTTCCGTTTGTCCGCTACCGTCAGCCAGTTCGGCGTCGGCATCGCCGGGTTGGCCGTGTTTGAACGTCAGGCCGTTCGAATCGAATTTCATGCCGGCCTCCTCGAAGGCCTGTTGCAGGACCCGCGCGTCACGTTCGAGCATGTCGAGGGTCTCCGGCTTTTCGGCATAGACGATCGCCTGGACCGCCTTGTCAGGGGTCATTTCAAGCGCCACCTCGACCCGGCCGAGCGAGGCCGGCGAGAGCTTTATCTGAATCCGGTCGGCGCCCGACTTCACCATTTGCTGGATTTGGACTTTGACCTGTTCGGCGGGTTGAAAGGGAACCTGCGCGGGGGTCGGGCGGAGGCCGAGCCCGCGCGCCGTATTCGAAGCAGTGGCTTGCCGGTCCGCCGCAGCGGCCGATTGCTCGGCGCCGTTGCCGACGGCGTCACCGATTATCATGCCGGTCGAACCGTTGCCGGCCTGGCCCGGCAGCGAGCCAGGTGTCGGTGAATTGAACAGGGTGGCCGGCCGTGCGGCAGGCCCGTCGTAAGCCGCGGGAGCCGGTGGTATGGCGTTGGTCACGACCTCGATCGACGGTTTGTTGGCGCCGGAGGCGGCGGTTTGCGGCTGGGCGCCATTGGAACCGGCGCTACTCTGCGCAATTGCTTTCTTGATCGCTTTTTGGTGGGCGTCGAGGCGCAGTTTCAATTGAAACAGTTCGACCGCACGCTTGGCGCCCGCGCGAATCAGCAAGGCGTGGCGCTCGAGCGATGCCCCGAGACCTTCAGCGTCGCCTTCGATCGCGGTCTGCGTTTGGGGCACTACCGGCCCGTTCTTCGCTTGCGTATTTTCGGCTAGCGCGGCATCGACGTTCAGTCCCGGCTTCGCCGCCGCATCGACGTTCAAGCCAGGCTTCGCGATCGCGGCACCGGCTTTCAGTCCAGGCTCGGTTGTCGGTGCATCGGGCAGTTGCGCACCGGCGCCGGTTGGAACTTTTGCAAAATCTGCGTTGCCGCGCGCCGTGGCGTCATGAGCCGACGTCGACGCTCCGTGCGCGTTTATTGTCTTATGCGCCGCGGCTTGGCCCTCTCCGCCGGTGATGACCGCGCGCGCCTGGCCCGGCGTTGGGCCGTTGTCCATCGGTCTTAACTCAACCCCGCTGGCGGCATTGGGTTGTACGGTCAGGCCGGGTTTAGCGGTGTCTTGAGAAGCGCCGTTGGCGGCCAGCAGACCCTCTTCCAGATTCGCGGCCAAAACCGGTTGCGAAACCGACTCACTGTCGTCTTGCGGTTGGTCTTCCGTCCGGTCTTCGGCCGCCGCCTCGTCGCTGTTAGCCGCAGGGTCGTCGGATTCCGAGACCTCCGCCGGGGCGTCGTCGGACGGCTCGGCGTCGGCGCGGTCATAGTCCGCGTCGTAGACGTCTGGGCGGGTATCGAAGTCGCGTTCAGCAGCGCGGGCAAGTGCGAAGTCTGATTGCGACAGTATCCGGTCTGCAAATGTGGTCTTGTTCAGCACATCGGCAAACAGGTCGGACAAGGGAAGCTTGGCGTTCTGAAATCCTGCTGCGCCGGTGCGGGACTCGGCGTTGCCGGCCGGATTGATAACTGAATCACTCATTTTGATCGCATCCTGCGTATCGATACGGCCTACCTGCCGTAGCAATAGTCAGGTCAGCAAATCGCGGGCCAACTTTTTATTTTCATCTAAACGATTGAAAATAAAAAGAAAAAGAATTGGCGGTCGATCTGGATCTTAGTGGTGCGGTAATTCCTGCACGGTTGTGCGGGCATTTATTGCCGTTGCCAGGCAGACCTTTCCCGCCCGCAACGCGGCGCTTAAAAAAATACGCCGGCGTTTGCAGGACGCCGGCGTATGATTGGCCAGGGGTTTCTGTGGGAAAGGCTGTCGCTAAGCGGTGAGACCGTCCACCGACGTTTGGCTTAGCTGCTCGTCACTTTTGTCTTCGTCCGTCTTACTGCTGGTATCGGAGTCGGCGAGCAGTCCGGCGGCGATGTTACGGTTTATGTTGATCAGAACATCGAGCATATCGGGTTTTGGGTCGGAGAGAATTTCCACCGTGCGTTTGTCGACATAGTTGCACAGGGTCAGCATGTTACTGCGCAACTCCTCCGGCAAGTCGACGTCGAGCTCGGTCACTTCCGACTGAAAGATCGTCCACAGCCGCCAGTTTAGCCGCACGGTGTCGACCAAGGCGGCTTCGTCGCCGGGATTGTCCTTGGCGATGGCCAGGCGTCGCGCCGCCTCCATGAGGGCCCGGCCTTCGGTTTCACGCGGCGATCCGCCTCGTTGCGCCGGCTGACGGTACTTCGTCGAGGCGTGTTCATTTGACATGTTGCAGGATCTCCGTTTCGTAATCTACCAACTCGCGGCACGCTTTGAGCGCGCCGTAGAGGTCCCCATCCTGGGCTCGTTCTGTGATTTTCTCGGCGATCGGGCCGCAACTGGGTGCGGCCTCGCAAAATTCGTTAAGCAGCGATTGAAATTCCTTCAGATGTTCGTCGCGGCGATCGTCGAACATGTAGGCGCATTGAATTGCCAGATACACCCGGCGTGCCGGGGACGTCGCTTCCTCCATCGTCATGATGTCTTTTTGGCGCAGGATGTGCGCTTGATTTTCGAATACCAGATTCACGTCCGGGCCATCGTTTTTGATGACCGCGCCGTTGACGACCAGTTTTTCACCCCGCGGAAGGGATAGCTTAAGTGGCATTGCCTGAACCCGGCTGTTTTTGCTGACAAGGCAGTCTCGCGCCGGCCGCTTAAGGAAGCGTAAAAACCAATCAAATTGTATGAAAATTGCAGATAAGTGCGCCCGCGAGCCGGCTCTCCAAGGGGCAGGAATCCGAATATCTCCGCTCTCGGCCGCCCGATTATGGTTTAGGAATTCTTTACCGCGGGGCGGATAGATTAGGGGCTGGTTAGAACCGGCCCGAAAGACGGCTGGTTGAACACCTGTCTGCGGAGCGAATATGCGGTTTCTCAATGACGATCGCCCCTATGTCATCGCCGAGATTGGGGCCAACCACAACGGCGATATGGAGCAGGCGCGCGCCCACATTCGCGCGGCCAAAGCGGCTGGCGCGGACGCCGCCAAGTTCCAGTCCTGGGGCACCGGACTGTTCGCCCAATCGGTCTATGACGACAATGCCGAATTGAAGGACGCCGTCGCCGCGTACGCGGTGGCCGAACGCGATATGGCGGCGCTTGCCAAATACTGCCGCGAGACGGAAATCGACTTCGCGTCGACGCCCTGTTCGGCGGCCGAGATCGTGGCGCTCGACACGCTCGATCCGCCGTTCGTGAAAATCGCGTCGATGGACCTGAACCATGACCGCATGCTGATCGACGCGGCGAAAACCGGGCGGCCAATCATCCTGTCGACGGGCTTCAGCACCCTGGCGGAGATCGAACATGCGCTGACCACGCTGGAGGGCGTCGGTCATACCGACACCGTACTCCTGCATTGCATCGCGCTCTATCCGCCGCCCGCCGACGAGTTCGTCAACCTGCGCAACATCGAGATGCTGCGCGATACCTTCGGCTACCCGGTCGGCTTTTCCGACCACACGATTGGCGTCGAAGTCACCCTGGCGGCGATCGCGCTGGGCGCGGCCGTCATCGAAAAACACTTCACCCTCGATAAGACATTGCCGGGTTGGGATCACGCGGTCTCGGCCGATCCGGCCGATATGGCGATCATCACCTCGGCGGCGCGACGCATTCCGGCCGCCCTCGGCTCGCGGCGGCGCATCGTAACCGACGCGGAGCGCCAGAATGGCGAAGCGATGCGGCGCAGTGTCGTGGCCGCGCGCGACATTCGATCGGGCGAAGTCCTCACCGAAGACCATCTCGAATTCCGCCGGCCCGGTACCGGCATCAGCCCCAACGACACCGACCGGCTGCTCGGCCGTGCCGCGCGCCATGACATCGCAGCGGACACGCTGTTGTCGGACGACGATTTCGAGCGCGCGCCGTCGCCGGTCGAGCGCGCTGCATGATCGTTATCGTGCCAGCGCGCGGTGGATCCAAGGGAGTGCCCGGTAAGAACCTGCGGCTCCTCGCAGGGCTGCCGCTGATCGTCCACACCCTGCGGTCCGCGCTGGACTGCGACGCGGTCGACCGGGTGATCGTGTCGACCGACGACGATGAAATTATTCGCGTCAGTCGTGGCATCGCGGGCGTGGAGGTGCCGTTCCGCCGGCCAGCCCATCTGGCGACCGATGACGCCAACGCCGTCGACGTCTACCTGAATGTGGTCGATTGCCTCGGCGTCAGCGAGGGTGCCGCGCCCGACGATATCTGCGTGCTGCTGCCGACGTCACCTTTGCGATTGCCGAGCGATATCGGTGCGGCCATCGAGCTTTACCAGTGCAACGACGCGCAAGCGGTGGTCTCGGTTACCGAAGCAAAACCAGCGCAGTGGTTACAGCATATGGCGCAAGACGGCCGTCTGCGCAGCGTCGTTGCCAGCGACCGGCTCGACAATCGGCAAAGCTATGATCCGGTCTATTTGCCCAACGGCTCGATCTACGTGTTGCAGGTCGAGGCCTTGCGGCGAACGCGCAATTATTTTGGACCGCAAACATACGGCTATCCGATGCCGCCGGAACGCGCCGTCGATATCGACACCGAAGCCGATTTCCTGGCTGCCGAAGCGTTCATGACCGAACGGTTGCAGGACCATGAAGATCGCGATTTGCGCCGCGCTGTATGAGGCCGGGCGGCCGTTTCTCGCCCCGTTCAAGGAAGCGGTGGGCAACGCCGCGGCGGGACACGACGTCGGTTTCATCGCCGCCGTCGACGGTCTGCAAGACGCGACTGCGGCGCTGGCCGATTTAGCCCGTCGGCTCGAGGTCATCACCGTCGATGTCCCACCCGGTCATACGCCCGCCGGGGTCCGCCGTGACATGCTTTCGGCCGGGCAGGCGAGCGGGGCAGAGGTTCTCGTCTTTGCTGATATGGACGACCTGATCGCACCAGCGGCTGTGGACCTGCATCTCGATGCGTTGGCGCAAGCCGATTTTTCCTATGGCGATATGGACTTGGTCGACACGGCCGGACACCGGCTCGGGCGAAGGTTTTTCGACCAGGCCAGCGTGCCCGATCGCGTCGACGATGTAATCGCAATTCGCGACCGCAATTTTTTGGGATTTTCCAATACTGCCGTGCGCGCCGATCGCATCGCGCCGGTCGCCTTAGCGGTGCCGGAACACATCGTGGCGGCGGATTGGTGGTTCTTCACCATGCTGCTGCTCGGCGAGCGGCGTGGCCGGAAGGCGGCCGGAACCGTCGGGGCATACCGTATCCACGACGATAACACGCTCGGCGCGGGCGCGCCGCGCACGGTGTCGCAGGCGATCGGTCAGACCGAAGCCATGCTGCGCCATTACCGGGCCTTCGCTGCGCACCCGGCTCTGGGAAGCCGCGCTGCGGATACCGAGAAGGTGTTGGCGGCGCTGCGCAGCGCGCCCGCGCAGGAGCTCGCGGCGCATCTGGGCGCACCGGGCGACGATGCCGGCGCCTGGTTCGAAGGGATCGGTCGTATTGCAGCAAATCTGAACGCCGCACCGGTAACCGGCGCCGCGGCGCAATAAACGAAGCATAAGGAACCACGGTACATGGCAGAGACTTCTCTCGCTCCGGCGGAAACACCGCACGATCCACGCGAATCGGCGTTCTTTACCGCCAACATGGCGGCGTTTCGCGAACATGCGCCGCGGTTGTATGCCCGTCTGGCGCAGATTCGCGACCCCCATTCGCGGTTGTTCATCGACGACGACGGCGCGGTCGACATTGCCTTCGGCGACCGCCGCTTCTATGGCGAAGACGCGGTGGCGTTCACCCAGCGCCAGATCGATGCGTATTTCGCCAAGCCGGAACGACGCTTCATCAACCAACTTTCGTTCAGCACGCAGGACGGTATCGAAGGAAGATACAAACGCGCCCTCATGGACGCGCTCCAGCGCGAGGGGGCGGACCTGGCGCAGCAGCGGGTCGACCAAAGCAGCCATTTCACCGTGGTGTTCGGGCTCGGCCTGGGGCTGCATCTCGAACCGCTGATCGATTTCACCGGTTGCGCCCACTTGATCATCGCCGAACCCAACTTCGACAATCTCTACCACTCGCTGTTCATCATCGATTGGCGCGGCCTGTTCGAACGGGCGGGTGAGGCCGGCTGCGCGGTCCACCTGGTGCTCGAAAAAGATCAAGCTTCGATCGCCTCGCACCTGCGCCGGGTGATCCGCCTGGGCAACCCGGCACTGCTCGACGGCGTCTACATCTACCAGCACTATGGATCGAGTGTGCTGACCGAGGCGCGCCTGTCGTTCCATCGCGATTTCCGCATCCACGTGGTCGGTCTCGGCTTCTTCGAGGATGAGTTGCTGATGACGGCGAATGCCGTGGTCAACCTGAAACAGCCGAATGTCCGCGTGCTGGCTTCGACGCAGCGACCGCGCGAGGAACCGGTGTTCATTTGCGCCTCGGGCCCATCGATCGACCGCGATCTGGAGGTCATTGCTGCGCAACGCGACCGCGCCATCGTGGTGTCGTCGGGCACAGCGATGCGAACGCTGCTGGCGAACGGCATCCGGCCCGACATCCATGTCGAGACGGAAAACCATCCGACCAATGCCGCCAACGCGGCGAAGATGGCGCAGGAATTCGGCTTGAGCGGCATCACCCTGCTCGGCGCGTCCACCGTCCAGCCGTCGATGCTCGAACAATTCGATAATGTGATCCTGTACTGCCGCGACCAGCAGGTGCCGTCGGCGGTGTTCAGCGACGGCGTCGAACTGATGGGATCGTGCGGCCCGGTGGTGGCCAACGCCGCGCTCGTCACCTTGCTGTATTTGGGATTCCGTGAACTCTATCTGTTCGGCGTCGACATGGGTTCGCGCGACGCCGCAACCTACCATTCCGCCGATACTTTTGTCGGGATCGGCGAAGCCGAAGAAAATTACAGCGAGCTGCGTTTGCCGGCAGCGGCGAATTTCGGCGGTGACGCGGTCGCCGAATCGATCCTCGGCTGGTCGCGCATCGCGTTCGAGAATATCCTCAGATTGCATCCCAATGTGCGTTGCGTGAACTGCAGCGACGGGGTGCGCATTGGTGGCGCCGTGCCCATGTTGCCGCAGGTGCTTGAGCTAAAAAATCCGTCACTCGACCATCCGCAGGTGATGGCAGAGATGCGTGACAAGCTGCCGAGTTTTTCGCCCGACCTGCTGAACCAGGTATGGACCGACGCCGACTTGCCGGCGAATTCGCGCGCCATTTTCCAGCGCATCGACGGCTTGCTCGCCGCGGCTTTAGCGACGGACGACGATGATCCGGGCGTAACCTGGGTGTACCAGCTCTACGATGTGCTCGATGAGGTGAAGGTGCGCTCGCCGGCGACGAACATTTTTCTGGCGGGCACGACTTGCTTGTATCTCGGCAGTTTCTGGTGGTTCGACGGGCGCGTCGACGACGCCCAGGCGCGTAACCGCTTCCGGCGCACCGCGATTGAAGAACTGCGCCGACTGTACGCCGGCATGGGTCAGCGCCTTTCGGTCTTGTTTGCCGATGTCGACCGCTGCTTCGCCGGCGAGATTTCGCTGATAAAATCCGACTACGACGTCTGAGCCAACGCCGCGCTCGCGCTACATGGCGCGATAGGCTTGTTCGAGCGCGCGGGTGAAGCCGGCGACATCGCACAGCGCCGACTTCGCCACTTGCTCGCGCAATGACGCCCGCAGCTCGGCCAGGCGGCCGAGATCGGCCACCATTTCGGCGACGGCGGCGGTGCGCGCTTGGTTGGTCTCGAAGACCCACTCCGGGCGGCCGGCGGCGGCCAGCGCGGCGGCGGCCTGCCGTCCCAGATAACCCGCACCGGCGATGGCAAATACGGGAACGCCCATCCATAGAGCCCGGCAGGTTTCGACGAACCGGCTGTTCGGTTGCGGGTCGAGCAGCAGGTCGAAATGGTCGAAAAATCCGTAACCGTTCGGGTCGACATCGTCGAGCGTGGCAACGTCGACGCGGTCGCGGATGCCGGCCTCGCTCGCCAATTGGTAGATTCGGTGGACGGCGACCTCATCGAGCCGCTCGACGTTGGCGACGACAAGACGCGCGCTGGGGACCGCCGCCAGAATCGCCGCGCCGTCGCGCAGGCAGGCCGCGCCCAGTTGGCCGAGCGGCGCCTTCACCCCGATGGTCACATGCGGCTGGCTGCGGGCTGGCAGCGCGGTGATGGTTTCGGGCGCATCGATCGGGCGGTAGGCGAGATGGGCAGCCGGCAGGCGGTAGGCGGCGGCTGCCGATTTCTCGGTTGGCTCAGCGCCGGGCGCCACCGCTTCGCAGGCGAGGAAATAGTCGAAACCGGCGCCGGCCGGCAGCGCCGACCCGAGCCAACTCACGCACACCGGTGCCGGGCGCTGGGCGAACATTTGCAGCTGGCTGCCCGGGCCGTGCCCGCTCAGGTCGACCGCGATGTCGATGCCGTCGCCGCGCAGGATTTCGGCCACCGTGACCGGGTCGACGCCGTGGATGTCGGTCCAGCGCATGCTGTACAGCGCGATGTTTTCCGAGGCCATATCGTAGTGCTGGTTCGCGGCATAACAAAAGGGCTGGACCTGCTTGGCGTCATGTGCCGCCAGGATGGGGGTTAGCAGGTCGGCGAGGAGGCCGGCGTGCAATTCACCGCTGACATACGCGACGCGCAGGGGGCGGTCGCCGTCGCGCGCGGCGGGTGTGCGCTGCTCGTTCGTGTCGGCGATCGGCGCGAAGCGCGCGACCCAAGCGTCGTTCTCGTGCTCGAGATGCCCGCCCGTGTTGCCGTGTCTTGCGGCGATCGTGCGGATCCGGTTTTGCGATAAAATTGGATCATCCGGGTCTTCCTCGATCGCATTCAGATGGGCCCGCTCGGCTTCGTCGAAGCGGCCGACCTTGGCGAACGCGCGCGCCATCACGTCATAGTCGCTCGCGGCGAGGGTCTTCGCGCTGAGAAACTCGCAGGCATCGAGCACCCGGCTGACGTTGCCAACTTCGAGGGCGGCGCGCGCCAGCAAACGCCAGGTGTCGGTGTCTTCGGGCGTCAGGTCCAATTGCTTCTCGCACGCCGCCAGGGCGCCACTCATGTCACCTGAAATGAGGAGCTTTGCGGCGCGGTCGCGGAACCGGTGTGGCCGGGCGTTGCGCAGGCTGTCGAAGAATTTGCCGTAGGCGTCGGGCAGCAATGCGTTACCCAGCGGATGGGGGTTCAGGATCGTCGCCAGCTTGGCGAAATACAGCGCTTCGGTGTCATCGCCCAGTTGCGCATTGACGCTCGCTAACGCGTCGGCGTATTCGCGCACCTGCGGCGCCGTTTCGTGGGCTTGCATCAGCACCATCAGCGCCTGTTGCGGTTCCTCCAGCTCGTAGCTTATGAGGCCCAACAGCAACAACGCCTCGGCGCTGTCGGGGAAGCGGGCGAGCAGCCCCTCGCACGCCGCCAGCGCGTCGTAGTAGTTGCCGGCGTCGAAATAGCTGCGGACCTCGCGCACGCCGGCGGCGAGCGCGTCGTCGCTGAAATTTTCTTCGATCTGCGCGGTGTCGGCGTTCATAGCGAATACCGTAGGTAGCGCCCCTTAACACCCCGTTAACGATAATGCCCGCGGGGCAAAGAAAAAGGGGAGAGCCGAAGCTCTCCCCTTAAAAGTACTAACCGTGTCGTTAGACGGCCTAACGGAACAGCGACAGGATCGACTGCTCGGAAGAACCGGCGAACGACAGAGCCGAGATACCCAGCTGCTGGCGCGTCTGCAACGCCAC
>CAJICQ010000043.1_pt1 | contig 25698 bp, 27 predicted proteins | sample 9199721 | NCBI WGS metagenome assembly CAJICQ01 (sample SAMEA7708344, study PRJEB35096) | sediment metagenome | biome: marine neritic benthic zone biome [ENVO:01000025]; feature: sediment [ENVO:00002007]; material: shallow marine sediment [ENVO:03000034] sea grass bed [ENVO_01000059] ...
CCCCGGCCGCCGCCGACTATGGCCCGGTTCTGGCGCCGTATGCCTGCGACCCGGCGCGCAGCCGCGGCCGCCTGCACGACGAGCCCGAGAGTTCGTACCGCAGCGCCTTCCAGCGCGACCGCGACCGGGTGATCCATTGCGGTGCATTCCGCCGCCTCAAGCACAAGACCCAGGTCTTCGTCTATCACGAGGGCGACTATTACCGCACCCGGCTGACCCATTCGCTGGAGGTGGCGCAGATCGCCCGTTCGGTGAGCCGCGCCCTGGGGCTCAACGAAGACCTGGCGGAAGCGCTGGCGCTGGCGCACGATTTCGGGCACACGCCGTTCGGCCATGCCGGCGAGGATGCGCTCGACGCAGCGATGGCGCCCTACGGCGGTTTCGACCATAACGCCCAGACGCTGCGCCTGGTGACCAAGCTCGAGCGCCGCTACCCGACCTTCGACGGCCTCAACCTGTCGTGGGAGACCCTGGAAGGGCTGGTTAAGCATAACGGCCCCCTGACCGGGCGGCTCGCGGGCGGCGGCGCGCGGCCCTTGCCGGCGGCGATCGCCGAATATGTTGCCAGCCACGACCTGGCCCTCGATACCTTCGCCTCGGCGGAAGCGCAGGTGGCCGCGCTGGCCGACGACATCGCCTACAACAGCCACGACGTCGACGACGGCCTGCGCGCAGAACTGTTCGATCTTGCCGATATCGCGGACCTGCCGCTGGTCGGTCCGGCGTTCCGGGAGATGCGCGAGCGCTACGGCGATATCGAACGGCGCCGCCTGATCCATGTCGCGGTCAGCCAGATGATCGGCGCCATGGTCGAAGATTTACTCGCCGAGACGCGGCGGCGCCTGGCGGAGTCGAGCATTGCGTCGGTCGAGCAAATTCGCGCGCTCGACCGTCCGGTGGCCGCCTTTTCAGAAGAATTGGCCGCCGCCGACCGGGCCGTGAAGGCCTTCTTGCACGAGAACATGTACCGCCATCACCGGGTCAACCGCATGACCTCGAAGGCGCGGCGGGTGGTCGGCGAAATGTTCGATCTTTTGTTCGCCGAGCCGGAACTGTTGCCGGCCGAATGGCGCGGCCCGGCGGAACAAAAAGACGATACCGGGCGAGCGCGCATGATCGCCGACTACATCGCCGGCATGACCGACCGCTACGCCCTCGAAGTCTATCGCAAACTCTTTAGCCCGGAAGCGCTTTAATGAATGTTTTCAGTCAGTTTAGTGAAGTTATTCAGGCAGAAATAAAAGCGCTGCAGGACGCCGGAAGCCTGCCCGCCGGCCTCGATACCTCGCGGATCACGGTCGAGCCGCCGCGCGATGCCGCCCATGGCGATCTCACCAGCAACGCGGCGATGATCCTGGCTAAGGCGGCCGCCATGAAGCCGCGCGATCTGGCGGAACTACTGGCCACGCGCGTCGAGGCGCATCCCGAAGTCGTCGCCGCCGAAATAGCCGGCCCGGGGTTCCTCAATCTGCGCCTCGACGACAATTTCTGGCGCGATCACCTGCGCGACGTGCTGGCAGCCGGCGCTCGCTACGGCGATTCCGAAATTGGCGCCGGCGAGCCGGTCAACGTCGAATACGTCTCCGCCAATCCGACCGGACCGCTCCATGTCGGCCACGCCCGCGGTGCGGTGTTCGGCGATGTGTTGGCGTCGCTGCTCGACAAGGCGGGCTACGCGGTCACCCGCGAGTACTACATCAACGACGCCGGCGCTCAGGTCGACGCGTTGGCCCGCTCGGTGCATTGGCGCTACCGCGAGGCGCTGGGCGAGACCAAAGGCGAGATGCCGGAGGGACTATATCCCGGCGATTACCTCGTCGCTGTCGGTAACGCTCTGGCCGAACGCGACGGCGCGCGCTGGCGCGACCTTCGCGAGGACGAGTGGCTGGAGGAATTCCGGCAGTTCGCGGTCGACGCCATGATGGCGCAAATCCGTGCCGACCTCGCCGCGCTCGGCATCGAACAGGCGGTCTTCACCTCGGAGCGCGCCTTGATCGAGGCCGGCATGGTCGACGCGGTGATCGATACCCTCGACGATAAGGGGCTCATCTATCGCGGCACTTTGGACCCACCCAAAGGAAAGAAGCCCGACGATTGGGAGGAGCGGCCGCAGACCTTGTTCCGGGCCAGCGATTTCGGCGACGACAGCGACCGGCCATTGAAAAAATCTGACGGCTCGTGGACCTATTTCGCCAGCGATCTGGCCTACCACCTGGACAAGTACCGGCGCGGCTTCAAGACCCTAATCAATGTCTGGGGCGCCGATCATGGCGGTTACGTCAAGCGGGTCGCCGCCGGGGTCGAGGCGCTCACCGGCGGTGAGGCGGCCCTCGACGTCAAGCTGTGTCAATTGGTCCGGCTGCTCGAGGCTGGCGAGCCCGCCAAGATGTCGAAACGGGCCGGCACCTTCGTCACCCTGCGCGAGCTGGTCGACGCGGTCGGCCGCGATGTCGTGCGTTTCATCATGCTGACCCGCAAGAATGACGCGCAGCTCGACTTCGATCTGGTCAAGGTTCGCGAGCAAAGCCGCGACAACCCGGTGTTCTATGTTCAGTACGCCCATGCGCGCAGCCATTCGGTCGCGCGAATGGCGCAGGAAGCCTTCCCCGACGGCGACTTTTCGGAAGAGAGTCTGGGCAGTGCCGACCTGGCTCGCTTGACCGAATCGGATGAACTTGCGTTGATCAAGGCGATTGCCGCGTGGCCGCGCACCGTGGAAGGGGCGGCGGAAGCCCACGAACCACATCGGCTCGCCTTCTACCTGTACGACCTCGCGGCGGCGTTTCATGCTCTGTGGAGCAAGGCCCGCGAGGACCCGTCGTTGCGCTTTGTGATTGCCGAAGATGCAGAACTAACACAGGCCCGCATGGCTCTGGTCTTTGGCGTGCGAACGGTGGTGGCCTCGGGATTGCGGGTAATGGGCGTCGAACCGGTGGAAGAGTTGCGGGCGTGAGAAGGGTTTGATGGCGGTATCGCACTACGATCAAAATGCTGAACACGTTGGCCCCGGAACGGTTTATGAGGAACCGTCTCCCGGTGTCAGAGGCTTCACGAAAATCCTGGTTGGAACAATCGCGCTTCTCGTTGTTGCGGCCTTCGGCTGGGTGATCTGGATCGCTTATGATGAGGGGGTTCGCGTCGGCGCGGTCAAGACCGTGCCGGTGATCAAAGCCGACGCTGATGCGGTTAAACGCAAGCCCGATGACCCTGGTGGTCTGGTCGTGCCCCACCAGGACAAGCTGGTGTTCAATCGTCTGGCGCCGGGTCAGTCCGATGAACCGGTTGAACGCCTGTTGCCGTTGCCCGAGGCGCCCCTCGCGCTGCCGGTGAGTGAGACCAGCGCACCGCCGCCGGTGAAGTCGGTGGGTTCGGCAGCGGATGAGCCGGAAACCGAAATCGCGACGGCGTTGACGCCGAGCCTGATCGGCCCGATACCGGTTGAGAAATTGCCGCCCGAAAACGCCGCGCCGCCGCCGGAGACGGCCTTAGCGCCACCGCCGCCGCCGGCGCCGCCGGTCGAGCCGGCGGAGATTGTGGCAACGACGCCTCCTGCCGCAGCTGCGCCGCTAGATCTGCCGACCGATCTGATCGAGAAAGCGCCGGCGCCACCCGCGGTTCAGGCCGCGACCACGCCGCCGCCTGCGGTTGAAAAATCTCCGCCGGTCGCAGCCGGTGCCGCGTGGCGGATCCAATTGGTTTCCTTGCGCAGCATGAAAGACGCCGAAGCGGTTTGGACCCGGTTGCAAAAGGCCAACGGCGATTTGCTCGGCGGACTGGAGTTGCAAGTGCAAACGGCCAAGCTGTCCAAGGGCACTTTCTATCGCGTCCAAGCGGGACCATTGCCGAACCGGGCGGCGGCGGCGTCCTTATGCGGGACCTTGAGGTCGAGAAAACAGGATTGCCTGGTTGTCGCCCCCAACCGGTGATGTTCCGGGGGCGGTAATCTTCGGTTGTGCCGGCCATGAGGTGACGCCGGACGAGGCTGCGCTCTTCCGCTCGGTCAATCCGTTGGGTTTCATTCTGTTCAGCCGCAACTGCGAAACGCCGGCACAGGTCGGCCGGCTGGTCGCCGAATTGCGCGCGACGGTAGGCCGCGCCGATGCGCCGGTCTTGATCGATCAGGAGGGCGGTTCGGTGCGCCGATTGCGCCCGCCGCACTGGGACGACGTTCCCCCGGCGGCACGCTTCGGCGCCATCTATAAACGTGACCGTGAACTTGCATTGAAAGCTGTCGAATGCGCCGGGCGGCTGATCGCGGCACAGTTGGCGCCGCTGGGTATCACGGTGACCTGCGCGCCGGTTCTCGACATTTCCTACCCGGAAACGGCAGCGGTGATCGGCGACCGCGCCTTTGCCTCCGAGCCCGCCGCAATTGTCGAGCTCGCGCGCGCGTTCTGCGGCGGCTTGTTCGCCGGCGGCGTGCTGCCGGTGATGAAGCATGTGCCCGGCCACGGCCGCGGCACCGTCGACAGCCACTACGACGTGCCGCGAGTGGCGGCGCCAGGGCAGACTTTGCGGGCAACCGATTTCGTGCCGTTTCGCGAATTGGCATCGCTGCCGCTGGCGATGACGGCTCATGTGGTGTACGAGGCCATCGACCGCGACAATGTGGCGACGGTATCGAAAACCGTGATTGACGATATTATCCGCGGCGAGATTGGGTTTGGCGGCTTTTTGATGACCGACGATATCGGCATGGGCGCCCTCAGTGGCGATATGGCAGCGCGCTGCCAGGCCGCGCTCGCCGCCGGCTGCGATGCCATTCTCCATTGCTCGGGCGACTACGACGAGATGGCGAGTGTCGGCGCGGCGGTGCCGCCGTTGACGGCCGCCGCCCAGGCGCGCTGGCGAGCCGCGGCGGCGCAATTGTCGCCGTCTGCCGGTTTGGAAGATGTCGCTCAGCTGGCTGGACAGCTAGCCGAGCTTACGGGCCGTGTCGGCTCGGCTGGTTCGTAACAAGTAGGAACCGGTAACGTGAGCGGCGATCTCAGTCAGTTTATGGATGTTGTTTTGGTTTGGGCGTTGCCAGTTATTTTGGCGATCACCCTGCATGAGGCTGCGCACGGCTGGGTGGCGTGGAAACTGGGCGACGATACTGCCTATCGGTTGGGCCGGGTGACCTTCAATCCGCTCAAACACATCGATCCCGTGGGCACAATCCTGATTCCCGGGCTGCTCGTTCTTGCGCAAACCGGTTTCGTGTTCGGTTGGGCCAAGCCGGTGCCGGTCCAATTTGGCCGACTCGGCAGGCCCCGACGCGACATGATATTGGTCGCGGCCGCAGGACCCGGCACTAATTTGGCGCTCGCATTGGCATCGGCGGTGTTGATTCACGTGACGGTTGCGCTTCCAGATGCAGCCGCGGAACTGCTCCGTTCGAACCTGATAAATTCTATTATAGTCAACGTATTATTAGCTATATTTAACATGTTACCTTTGCCGCCGCTTGACGGTGGTCGGGTCGCAGTTGGCCTGCTGCCGGCATCGCTGGCGCGGCCGTTTGCTAACCTTGAGCGCTATGGGTTGTTTATTCTTGTTGGTCTCATCTTTATCCTGCCGCGGGTCAGCGACGCCCTCGGGTTTCGGGTTAATTTATTCGATTGGCTCGTCCTCGGCCCGATGCGGTTCGTGATTAGCGTGATATTGAGGGTAGTGGGTTTGCAATGACAGCAGCGGTTGATAATTTCGAGCAACCGGTGCCCGATTACGCGCAAGCGGAAGCGGCGCCGAGCGGCGCCGAGCTGATCGTCCACCTCGACGGCTTCGAAGGGCCGATCGATCTGCTGCTCACCTTGGCGCGCGATCAAAAGGTCGACCTGACGAAAATCTCGATCCTCGGCCTGGCCGAGCAGTATTTAACCTTTATCGAGCAAGCGCGGCGGCTGCGCCTGGAAATCGCCGCCGATTATCTGGTGATGGCGGCGTGGCTGGCCTATCTCAAGTCGCGCCTGCTACTGCCGGCCGGCGAGGATGACGAGGAGCCGTCGGGCGCCGAGTTGGCGGCGGCCCTGAGTTATCAATTACAGCGCCTGGAAGCCATGCGCACCGCCGCCGAGGCCCTGTTCGACCGGCCGTTACTGGGGCGCGATGTGTTCGCCCGCGGCGCGCCCGAAGGCGTCCGGGTGACCACGCGGTCGGTCTACGACGCGACGCTGTTCGAGCTGTTGCAGGCTTATGGCTCGACCCAGCGCCGGCGCAAACCGGCGCCCTTGCGCATCGAGCAGATGGAGCTGTTTTCGATGGACGATGCGCTCGGCCGCCTGTCCAACCTGCTCGGCAAGGTGCCGGACTGGTCGGCGCTGTCGAGTTTTCTGCCCGAAGGTCTCGACGACGATTTGGTTTGGCGCTCGGCGGTAGCCGCGACTTTTGCTGCCAGCCTGGAACTGGTGCGCAAAGGCCAGGCCGAAATTCGCCAGGACCAGCTGTTTGGGCCGATTTTCTTCCGCAGCCGAGATGGGATGCGTCGTCCGGCTACGGCAAGTGCGCCCGCGCTTAATACCAGGCCAGACATCAGGCCAGACATCAGGCCAGACATCAGGGAGGTAAGTAACAACGATGAATCCGGAGATGGCTGACATGGACACCGCCGAACACCTTCGCCTCTTGGAGGCGGTCTTGTTTGCCGCCGTCGAGCCGCTCGACGAAGCCACGATCGCCGAGCGTCTGCCCAACGACGCCGATATCGATGCGTTGCTGGTCGACCTCAGCCAGCTGTACGCTGGCCGCGGGGTGAATGTCGTCAAGGTCGGCGGTAAGTGGACGCTGCGCACGGCGCCCGATCTGGCGGAAAAACTGAAAATCGAGCGCGACGTGCAACGGCGCCTGTCGCGGGCGGCGCACGAAACGCTGGCGATCATCGCCTATCATCAGCCGTTGACCCGCGCGGAAGTCGAAAGTATCCGCGGTGTCGCCGTCAATCGCGGCACGCTCGATGCGTTGCTCGAGGCGGGCTGGATCAAGCCTGGCCGCCGGCGCAATACGCCCGGGCGGCCGACGACCTGGGTGACGACCGAAGCCTTTCTGTCTCACTTCGGTCTCGAAAGCCTGCAGGATCTGCCCGGCGTCAAGGAGTTGAAGGCGGCGGGTCTGCTCGATACGCGGCCGGCGGTCGACGTCTACGCGTCGCGCGCGCCCCAGGAAGAGCTGCCGTTCGACTCAATCGAAAAGGCCGCCGACGATGCCGAAGCGGAAATTGAGCCCCTCCACCCGGAAGAAGATCAGCCGGAGGATGGTGCGGCAGCCTAGGCCGGTGGCGGAACCCGGGCGGCATGTTGCCGCCGCGGCGGCTTTGGCCTAGCTTTCGCCCCCACGGCAGCCGCGAAGTCGGGCTGCGCATAACGGCGAGCGGCCTTGCAGAACCAGAGCCTCAATCTCGAACATGTCAGCCATCGCTTTGGCGATCTGCTTGCCGTCGACGATGTGACGCTGTCGGTCGAGCCCGGCGAGATCGTTTGCCTGGTGGGCCCGTCGGGCTGCGGTAAATCGACCCTGCTGCGGGTCGCCGCGGGTCTCGAGCCGCTCCAGCAGGGACGGGTATCGATCGGGTCGCAGACCATGGCCGATGGCGCCGTCACCGTGCCGCCGGAACAGCGCAACATCGGGCTGGTGTTTCAGGATTACGCGTTGTTTCCGCATCTGTCGGTACGCGACAACATCGCCTTCGGGCTACGCGATCGTTCGCCGGCAGATCGGCGCGCGCGCACCGAGCGGGCGCTCGAGCGCACCGGACTGCAACGCTGGGCCAATACTTTCCCGCACGAGCTCAGCGGCGGCCAACAGCAGCGCGTCGCGCTCGCCAGAGCGATTGCGCCGCGCCCCCGGGTGGTGCTGCTCGACGAGCCGTTCTCGGGTCTCGACGCCCAATTACGCCATCGGGTGCGCGACGACGCGGCCGGTATCCTGCGGGAAGCCGGCATGGCGACGCTGATGGTCACCCACGATTCCGAGGAGGCGATGTATATCGCCGATCGCATTGCGGTGATGCGCGAGGGGGCGATCCGCCAGCTTGGCCCGCCCGATGATATCTATCTGCAGCCGGCCGATGCCTTCGTTGCCGCTTTTTTCGGCGATGTGAACCGGTTTCACGGCACCGTATCGATGGCGAGCGTGGACACGCCGCTGGGCAAGGTGGGCACCAACGGGTTTGCCGACGGAACCGAGGTCGAGGTCCTGCTGCGGCCGGAAGCGCTCGAATTCGCGGCGATGGCGGGCGACGCGGCGGGTACCGCGGCGGTTGTCGAAAGCGCCCGGTTTCTAGGGCGCACCAGCCTGATCGACGTCAAAATCGGCGACGACGAGCCGATTGCCGTGCGCATTCGGGTCGCCGGGCGGCGATTGCCGTCAAAGGGGGCACGAGTATTTGTGCGCCAGAGCGGCGACCAGGCCTTTATATTCGCCCCCGGCCACCCTAAATAACTGAAATCTATACGCAGTTTTACTTGATAGGCGTTACAACTCGGCGTGACCAGCGTTGCGGTGGAACAGCCTTTCTGCGATAGTCCGCGCAAATGCCCCAATTTGGGCTCAAAGAAAACCGGAGCACCTGAGCAATGGGTACATTTTCGATCTGGCATTGGCTCATCGTCTTGGTTGTTGTGCTTGTCCTGTTCGGCGGTCGGGGAAAGATTCCGACGCTGATGGGCGATGTCGCCAAGGGGATTAAATCGTTCAAGTCGAACATGAAGGAACAGGACGAAGATCCCGCCGACGCCAAGAAAATTGAAGCCGACAACGCCGCCGCGGCGACGTCCGTACAAGACGAGCAGACGGCGGCCAAAAGCTAGCTTTGCCGCGCTGCCGGGCTTATCCCCGGCCGCTGCCGTAACCACCTTTAATCGGGCCGTATAACCATGTTCGACATCGGCTGGCCGGAATTGATGCTGATCATGGTGATTGCCTTGATCGTCATCGGTCCGAAGGACCTGCCGGCAGCGATCCGCACCGTGACATCGATTCTGCGCAAAGTCCGCGGCATGGCGGCCGAGTTCCAGAGCGGTCTCGACGACATTGCCCGCGAAGCCGGGGTCGACGAAATCAAGCGCAGCGTCGACGAGGCGGTCACCTACGACCCCAAGGAAGCGCTGGACAGCTTGGCCGAGCTCGACGACGGCGAATTCTCCCTCGATGAAGACGGCAATCCAACCTCGGGCAACTCGATCCTCGATCCGGCCGTTCAGTCGCAGATGTTCGACGACGACCCGGACGCCGGTGCCGCCGACACCAAGAAAGAAGACGCAGTGACCGAGCCGGCAGATAGCGATGTCTCGAGCGCGGCCAATGAAGATGAACCGCCGCCGCGCCCGGCAGCGCCGGCGACCAACAGAAGCTGATGGTCGACGACGCCCATAGCGGTGCGCCCGACGAAGAGGACATCGAAAAAAGCCGGATGCCCCTGGTCGAGCATCTGACGGAGCTGCGCCGCCGGTTGCTCTACTCGCTCGTCGCTTTCGTTGTGCTGTTTCTCATTTGCTTCTACTTCGCCGACCCCTTCTTCAATTTTCTGGTCGAGCCGCTGGCTCGGATCTGGGAGGGCCAGGAGGGCCGCCGCCTGATTTACACCGCGCTGCACGAGAAATTTTTCACCAACATCAAGGTGGCGTTTTTCGTTGCCGCCTTCCTGTCGTTTCCTGTGCTCGCCTCGCAGATCTGGGCGTTTGTCGCGCCGGGTCTCTTCAAGCGCGAGAAGAAAGCGTTCCTGCCATTTCTGGTCGCCACGCCCGTGCTGTTTTTCGCCGGCGGCCTGTTCGTCTACTACCTGCTGTTGCCGGTCGCCTGGCAGTTCTTTTCCAGCTTTGAGCAGTTGGCGGGGGAAAACCTGCTGGCGATCACGCTCGAGCCCAAGGTCAACGAATACCTGTCGCTGGTGATGCGCCTGATCTTCGCCTTCGGGCTTAGTTTCGAACTGCCCGTGGCATTACTCATTCTGGTGAAGGTTGGATTTGCGACGCCGGAAGGTCTCAAGAAGAAGCGGCGCTATGCCATCGTCGTCGCCTTTGTCGCCGCGGCTGTCCTGACGCCGCCCGATCCTCTTAGCCAGCTCGCTTTGGCGATCCCTATCATCCTGCTCTACGAGCTCTCGATCCTCGTCGCCGTGCAGATGATGCGCAGGCGCGAAGCTGAAGACTCTGCTGAGGCTTAACGCTCTAAACATCGACGACCGCTGGACGCGATTCGCGGCGGACCATATAAGGGCGCCGAACCAACGAAACGCGACGCACCATGTTCGATCTCAAATGGATTCGTGAAAATCCCGATGCGCTGGACGGCAGCCTGCAGCGCCGCGGCGCCGAGGCCGCGTCGGCTGCCATTTTGCAGTTCGATAGCGAACGCCGCGGCGTGCAAACCCGCTTGCAGGAAATGCAGAACCGCCGCAACGCGGCGTCGAAGGAAATCGGCAAGGCGATGGGCGAGGGGCGCCCCGACGAAGCCGAGGCGCTCAAGCAGGAAGTGGGCGATCTGAAAGCGGCGATCCAGGATGCCGAGCAGGCCGAGCGCGACCTCAGCGCCCAGCTGCAGGCCTTGCTGGAGGGTCTGCCCAACGTACTCGATGGCGATATTCCCGACGGGACCAGCGAAGACGATAACCAGGAACTGCGGCGCGTCGGATCGCCGCCCGACTTTGCCTTCACGCCGCGCGAACATTTCGAGCTCGGCGAGGCGCTCGGGCTGATGGACTTCGACGTGGCGAGCGGCTTGAGCGGTTCGCGCTTCGTCGTGTTGAAGGGCGCGTTGGCGCGCATGGAGCGCGCGCTCGCCCAGTTCATGCTCGATATTCAGACGACCGAGTTCGGCTACACCGAGGTGAGCCCGCCGCTGCTGGTGCGCGACGACGCGCTGTACGGCACCGGGCAACTGCCGAAATTCGCCGACGATCTGTTTCGCACCACCGAGGACCATTGGCTGATCCCGACCGCCGAGGTGCCGCTGACCAATCTGGTGGCCGACAGCATCCTCGACGAGGCCGATCTGCCGATCCGGGTGACCGCACATACGTCGTGTTTTCGCGCCGAGGCCGGCGCCGCCGGCAAAGACACCCGCGGCATGCTGCGCCAGCACCAGTTCTACAAGGTGGAACTGGTCTCGATCGTCCATCCCGAGCGCTCGGAAGAGGAGCTCGAGCGCATGACCGGCTGTGCCGAAGCGGTGCTCGACCGCCTCGGGCTGCCCTATCGCACGGTCGTTTTGTGCAGCGGCGACACTGGGTTCGCCGCCGCCAAGACCCACGACATCGAAGTCTGGCTGCCGGGGCAACAGACCTACCGCGAGATTTCCAGCTGCTCGAACACGCGCGATTTCCAGGCCCGGCGGATGAAGGCACGCTTCCGTCCCGACGGCGAAAGCAAGGGCGCGGTCCATGTCCACACCTTGAACGGATCCGGGGTGGCGGTTGGCCGGGCGCTGATCGCGGTGCTGGAAAACTACCAGCGCGAAGACGGCTCGATCGGCATGCCCGAAGCGTTGCGTTCCTATATGGGGGGACTGGAGGCGATCGGCGCCGATGCATGAGTTTCCGCGCCGCCTTGGCGGCCTCCGTATTTTGGTCTCCAACGACGATGGCATCCGTGCTCCCGGCATCAAGGTGATGCAGCGCATCGCCAAGCAGATCAGCGACGATGTGTGGGTGTGCGCGCCGATGGAAGAGCAAAGCGGCGCCGGACATTCGCTGTCGCTTCGTTCGCCGTTATGGTTGCGGCGCATTGCGACGCGGCGTTATGGGGTTGAGGGCACGCCGACCGACAGCGTTTTGATGGGTATCCATCAGCTGCTCAAGGACCATAAGCCCGACCTGGTTCTGTCCGGGGTCAACCGGGGCAGCAATATGGGGGAGTTTATCACCTACTCGGGCACCTGTGCGGCCGCCATGGAGGCGACGCTGCTGGGTATTCCGGCGATCGCGTTGAGCCAGCAGATCGAACCCCAGGAACGCCACGTCCACTGGCCGACCGCCGAGGCCCACGCGCCGGCGCTGATCCGCAAGCTGTTGCGCGCCGGCTGGCCGAAACGAACCTTTATCAACATCAACTTCCCCAAGGTCCGGCCGACGGAAGTTACCGGCGTTGAAGTGACCCGCATGGGCCAGCGCACCATGGGCGATTCCCTGGTCGAGCAGCGCCATCCCATGGGCGGCCGTTACTATTGGATTGGCGCGTTACCGACGGCAGCGCGCGGCCGCAAAGGGACCGACCTGTCGGCCGTCGAGCAGGGTAAAATTTCCGTCACGCCGGTCGACCTCGATTTCACCAACCGCCGCGCCATAAAAACCCTGGCGCGCGCCCTGGGATCGCCCGAGCGATGACGACGCTGGCCAACAAGGCCCGCCTGATCCTCTCCTTGCGCAGCGCCGGCATCACCGATACCGCCGTCCTGTCGGCCATCGAACGGGTGCCGCGCGAGCTGTTCGTGCCCGAGACCTTTCGCGACCAGGCTTACGAAAATACGGCGTTGCCGATCGGTTATGGCCAGACCCTCAGCCAGCCGCTGGTGGTCGCCAGCATGATCGAAGCGCTGGAATTGGATAAACGGATGAAGTTACTGGAGGTCGGGACGGGCTCGGGCTACCACGCCGCCATTCTGGCGCAGCTGTGCCGGCGCGTTTACACGATCGAACGCCACCGCCCGCTGCTCGCCGAAGCCGAGCGCCGCTTTGCCGAGCTCGGTCTGCACAACATAACGACGCGCGCCGGCGACGGCATGCTGGGCTGGCCCGAGCAGGCGCCCTTCGACCGGATCAGCGTGACCGCCGCCGCCGATACGCCGCCGGACGCCCTACTTGACCAACTGGCGGTCGGCGGGATTATGGTTATGCCGGTCGGCGGCCGCGACCGAACCCAGGTGTTGCGGCGATTCCGGCGGATGGAAACCGATTATGAAAGCAACGATCTGATGGAGGTACGGTTCGTTCCTTTGCTGCCGGGGGTGGCCGTAAGCAATGGCGCATGATGCGCGCCCGTTACCATAACGGCGACAACCAGCGGCGGCGGTTTGGCGCGGTGCCGTGGTTGGCGCTGTGTGCTGTCGTTCTCGCCGCCTGCAGCAGCGCAACCGGACCGGCGCCGGTTATCGACCGCAGCTATGGCGAGCGGCCGGCGCCCAGTGCCGCCGACCAACCCGGTGTCCATGTGGTCCAGCACGGCGAGACCGTGTACGGCATCGCCCAGCGCTACGATATTTCGACGCGCGCCCTGATTGAGCGCAATAACCTGCGCCCGCCCTATCAGATCGCCGCGGGAACCCGGCTGCAACTGCCGACGCCGCAGGTCCATACCGTTCGCCGCGGCGATACCCTGTACGCGATTTCACGCCAGTACAGGGTCGATATGGCCTCGCTGGCGCGGGCCAACCGGCTCGGGCCGCCCTATACGATTAAGGTCGGACAGCGCCTGACACTGCCTTTCGGGTCACCGCCCAAAACGGCCCCGGTGACCCAGGTTGCCCGCGCCGAGCCGATACAAAAACCGCGCTCGCCCGCTGCCGTGACTGTGACTCCTTTACCAACGCCGCGGCCGGCGTCTCCCGCCAAATTAACGCCTGCTGCGCCGGCGACCACCGTGTCAGTGCCGCCTCAATCATCACAGGCGGCTGGAATTCCACGGCCGAAACCGGTATTTCGCCCGGCCCCGCCGGTGCCCGCGCGCGATGCCGGCGGCTTTGTCTGGCCGGTCGACGGGCGGGTGCTGTCGTCGTTCGGCGCCCAGGGCTCGGGGCTGCACAATGACGGGCTGAATATCGCCGCGCCGCTGGGCGCGCCGGTGCGCGCCGCCGATAACGGTGTGGTCGCCTACGCCGGCGATCAAATCCGCGGGTTCGGCAACATGCTGCTGATCAAGCACGCCGACGGCCTGATCACCGCCTACGCCCATGCCGACAAGCTGCTGGTTGCGCGCGGCGATGTCGTCTCGCGCGGCCAGGTCGTCGCGCGGGTCGGCAAGAGCGGCGGCATCGATGCGCCGCAGCTGCATTTCGAAGTGCGCCGGGGCAGCCAGGCGGTCGATCCGCGCAAGTTTCTGCCGAGCTGAGAACTACCTCAGCATGAGGAAATTTGCGCTTAAAGATCAGTCCAGGCGTTTACCCTGGCGGCCTGCCAGGTCTTGCACATATTGCCAGGCGACGCGGCCGGAGCGCGCGCCGCGGGTGACCGACCACTCCTTGGCCTCGGCGTGCAGGGTCGCGCGGTCGATGTCGAGTTTGAAATGATCGACATAGGCGTCGACCATGGCGAAGAACGTGTCCTGATCGGTGTGGTGGAAGCCGAGCCACAAGCCGAAGCGGTCCGACAACGACACTTTCTCTTCGACCGCCTCCGACGGATTGATCGCGGTCGAGCGTTCGTTCTCGATCATGTCGCGGGGCAACAGATGGCGCCGGTTCGAGGTGGCGTAGAACACCACATTTTCGGGGCGGCCCTCGATGCCGCCTTCCAGCACCGCCTTGAGCGATTTGTAGCTGGTATCGGCGTCGTCGAAACTGAGATCGTCGCAGAACAGGATCACTTGGCGGTTATGGGTGCGCAGCAGCGTGAGCAGCGCCGGCAGCGAGTGGATGTCCTCGCGGTGGATTTCGACCAGGGTCAGCGCCCCCGGGGTAGCCTCGTTGATCACCGCGTGGATCGATTTGACCAGGCTCGATTTGCCGGTTCCCCGCGCGCCCCACAACAGCGCGTTGTTGGCCGGCAGGCCGGCGGTGAAGCGCTTGGTGTTCTCCAGCAAAATGTCGGCCTGGCGGTCGATTCCCTGCAGCAATTCGAGCGGCAGCCGGTTGACCTTGGCAACCGGCTCGAGCCAGCCGCCGGCGCCGTTCGCCGCGGCGTGCCACACGAACGCGTCCGAAGCCGACAAATCGTTGGCAGGCCGGCCGCTCGGCGCCAGACGCTCGAGCGCGTCGGCGATACGGTTTAACAACGGACCGAAATCCTGTTCACTCATTACCCGATCACTTTTTGATGTTGTTCGCCGGTTGAAACGGAGGCGAACCTAATCGCTTGGCTTGGCCACGGTCAACGGTCTGCAAGCTAATATGCCGAGCGCCATGGGTTGCACAATCGGCAAATTTTAACCATATGCCGCTGGACCGCCGTTCGATTGGCGCTTCGGTGCCATTGCAATTCGACCACACGCCGCTATCATCCGGCGTCCTTAAGACCCCCAGACGGGAGACCTCTCATGTTTATCACGCCGGCTCATGCTCAGGGATTATTTGGTGGCGGCGACGGCGGCGCGCTCGGCGCGCTGTTTCCCATCATACTTATCTTCATCGTTTTCTATTTTCTGCTGATCCGTCCGCAGCAAAGGAAAATGAAGCAGCATCGCGAGATGCTCGGCATGGTAAAGCGGGGCGACCGCGTCCTCACCGGCGGCGGTATTATCGGCACGGTGACGCGGGTCAAGGATAACGACGAACTGGTGCTCGAAATCGCCGACGGCGTGAAGGTCAGCGTGTTACGCGGCACCTTGTCCGACGTATTGAGCCGCGGCGAACCGGCGTCTTCTTCCGGCGGCGGCAAGCAAGCCGGCGGGCCGACCGTGGTTGGCCCCGGGCAGGAAAAGCCCGGCGGACTGCTCGGCGGTTTGTTCGGCGGGTTCGGCGGCGGCAAGAAGTAACCCGGACCGAAACGGCGCTCCGGTATGATCAATTATCCCCGGTGGGCGATGCTGATAACGCTCGTCGTCTGCGCGTGGGGCATTATCTTCGCCGCGCCGAATTTCTTCGACGAACCGCCGGCGGTTCTGCCCGACCAAAAAGTCAACCTCGGCCTCGACCTGCAGGGCGGCGCCCACCTGTTGCTCGAGGTGGAAATCGAAGATGTCATTACCGCCGCGCTCGAATCGATTCGCTCGCAGGTTCGCCGCGAGTTGCGCCGGCGCCAGCCACGGATCAGCTATTCCGGTCTCGCCGTCGAGGGCGACGCGGTCGTTTTCCGTCTGCGCGATATCGCCGACGAGGAAGAGGCGCGCGAAAGAGTCCGCAACATCGACCGGGACGCCGTGCTGACCGTTTCCGATGACGTTAATTTCCGCCTCGAGTTCACCGAGCAGGCGCTGATCGACCGTCGCCAGCGCGCCATCGAGCAGTCGATCGAAGTGGTTCGCCGCCGGGTCGATGAAACCGGTGTCACCGAACCGACAATTCAGCAGCAGGGCGAAGAGCGCATTCTGGTGCAGGTGCCGGGTATCGACGATCCGGAGAGGCTCAAGAGTATCCTGGGCCAAACGGCGAAGCTGACCTTTCACCTGGTCAACGAAGAAGCCGACGTCAACGACGCGGTCAACCGGGGGATCATACCACCGGGATCGCTGCTACTGTACGAGGATGAGGGGGGGCAACCTGTTCCCTATGTCGTCTTTAGCGAAGTTGTGGTGAGCGGTGAACGGCTGGTCGATGCCCAGTCGACCTTCCAGGACGGCCAGCCGATCGTGTCGTTCCGCTTCGATGCCGCCGGCGGGCAGCAGTTCGGCCGGGTGACCTCTGAAAACGTCGATCGGCGTCTCGCCATCGTACTCGATAACAAGGTGGTTAGCGCGCCGCGTATCCAATCGGCGATCCTCGGCGGCAGCGGCATTATCACCGGCCGCTTCACGGTTCAGGAAACCGTCGATCTGGCCCTGGTCCTGCGCGCCGGCGCGTTGCCGGCGCCGCTTAAAATCCTCGAAGAGCGCACCGTCGGCCCGGGGCTCGGCGCCGATTCGATCGCCGCCGGCAAGACGGCCAGCATCGTCGGCTTTATCGCGGTGGTGTTATTCATGATCGCCAGTTACGGCCTGTTTGGCGTCATGGCGAGTGTGGCGTTGATCTTCAATCTGGCGCTGATCGTCGCGCTGTTGTCGGTCCTGCAGGCGACACTCACGTTGCCCGGCATTGCCGGCATCGTGCTCACCATCGGTATGGCAGTCGATGCCAATGTGCTGATTCTGGAACGCATCAAGGAGGAGGCGCGCAACGGCCGCTCGCCGATTTCCGCCATCGATGCCGGCTACCGGCGGGCGCTGACGACGATTATCGACTCGAACTTGACGACCCTGATCGCGGCTCTGCTGTTGTTCAACTTCGGTACCGGGCCGATCAAGGGGTTCGCGGTGACGCTGTCGTTCGGGATCATAAGTTCGATGTTTACCGCCATCATGCTGACGCGGCTGCTGGTGGTGATCTGGCTGCGCCGCAAGCGGCCCGCGGCGCTGCCGATCTAGGGGTTTATGATGCGGCTACTCAATGTCGTTCCTGCCAATACGGCATTCGACTTTGTCGGAAAACGCAAGTTTGCGTTCGGCCTGTCGATTTTGCTCATCGTGATCTCGGTCGGCGCTTTTCTGGTGCAAGGATTGAATTTCGGCATCGACTTCCGTGGCGGCATTCTGATTGAAATCCAAACCGAGGGGCCGGCCGACATCCCGGCGTTGCGGCGCACCCTGGGCGGACTGGCGCTGGGTGAAGTCCAGATCCAGGAATTTGGCGCGCCCAACGACGTGCTGATCCGCGTTCAGCAACAAGAAGGCGGCGAGGACGGCAATCAAACGGCGATCGCAGCGATCAAGGATGCGCTGGGCGATCGCGTTGCCGAATACCGGCGCACCGAATCCGTCGGACCGACCGTCGGCGCCGAGCTTATCCGCGCCGCGGTTTTGGCGGTATCGCTCGCCCTCGGCGCGATCCTGATTTACATCTGGTTCCGCTTCGAATGGCAGTTCGGCGTCGGCGCGGTGATCGCGCTCACCCACGACGTCATCACCACCATCGGGCTGTTCGCGGTCACCCAGTTGGAATTCAACCTGGCGACGGTGGCGGCGGTTCTGACCATCGCCGGCTACTCGATCAACGACACGGTCGTCATCTATGACCGGGTGCGCGAGGAGTTGCGGCGCTACAAGAAGATGCCAATCCCCGAGTTGCTCAACCTCGCCGCCAACCGCACGCTGTCGCGGACCTTTCTGACCAGTGTGACGACCCTGATCGCGCTGTTGGCGTTGTCGTTTCTCGGGGGGCCGATCATTCGCGACTTTTCCCTGGCGATGATCTGGGGTGTCTTGATCGGCACCTATTCGTCGTTGTTTGTTGCGGTGCCGGCGCTGCTGCTGCTCAAGCTCGGCCGTGAGGCATTTTCCAGTGACGACGATGCCAAGGAAGAGGAGGACGCCGAGCAGTCGGCGCCCACCGAATCATCGGACGATTAGGGCCGGTGGCCCCGGTCCGCAAAGCCACCGGTGCGATCGAATGACCGATACCGACTACGCCGACCGGCCGCCGGCCATCGAGGGCTACGGCGGTGGCGGTTTTCGTGTCGATGGCGTGGTCCACGAAGGCTCATTGATCGTGCTGCCAACGCGGGTCGTCCCCTGGGATGTCGCCGATTTCGCTCAGATCGAGGAAGCCACGATGCCGCCGTCGCTGTTCGCCGAGGCCCACGTTGAGCTGCTGTTGCTCGGCTGTGGTGTGCGCCTGCAGCTGGTGCCGGCGGCGTTGCGCGACGCATTGCGCGCAGTGGGAACCGTCGTCGAGCCGATGGATACCGGCGCTGCCGTTCGTACCTATAATGTCCTGCTCGGCGAGAACCGGCAGGTCGCCGCGGCGCTAGTGGCGGTCGACTGACTTTATTGCCCGTTCCTGATCTCAAAAAAGCGGGGCCCGAAGGCCCCGCTTGTCACATGTCGATAACGCCTCCGTTTAAACAAACGGCGGATTCTGCGCGGCGACCATGCCGTAGAGCATGGGGATCGACAGCAGCGTATTGGTGCGCGAGAACAGCATCGCCTTGCGCGCCGATTGCGGCTTGGCCTCGGCTGGCGCGTCGACGATGCCGAGCGCGACCTTCTGGTTCGGCCAAATGACGAACCAGACATTGAACGCCATGATCAGACCGAACCACATGGCGATGCCGATCATTGCGCTGATCGCGCTGCCGTCGACGAGGCCAATGGCCAGCCACGAACCGAGTGTGCCTTGCATCCAGGCCAAAAGCAGGCCAAAGACGACGGTAGAGGCAGCGCCCCAGCGGAACCAGAACAGCACTGCCGGTGCGATGTGCTTGCCGATCGCCGGCTTCAGTTCATCGGGAATTTTCGGCATTGTCGGCACCTGCACGAAGTTCAGGTACCACAACAGGCCAATCCACATGACGCCGCTGATAACGTGCAACAAGCGAACGAGATGCAGTAGGAAAGGGTCGTCTATAACCATCTCAATCTCCTTTCCCGGCGCCTATGCGCCGCCGCTGCCGATACCGAGCGCCACCAAGACCATGATTACGGTCAAGACCACGCCCAAGACGACCGTCATTGGTAGGGATTCAAGTGGGTTTTTCATCGATGGGCCCCCTCCCGTTGCGAAAAACGAATCATATTATAGCAAAAATTGTCGGACGAACCTATGTGTGCGTTTTTTTGCGCTGCCGCGTCGGCAGATCGGATGAATCTATCTTCGGGACGGGGTCATGAGTAGGCGCGCGGCGGCACTGTCCTATTGCGCGCGCGAAGTGCGCGACCACGACCACGACCGCTATCTGACAGCGCTGTTCGCGCCGGCCGACCGCCGCGAGGCGATCTTTGCACTCTATGCCTTCAACGTCGAAGTGGCGCGCACGCGCGAGGCCGTCAGCGAGCCGATCCTGGGGCAGATCCGCCTGCAGTGGTGGCGCGAAACGGTGGAGGGGATCTACCGGGGCGAGGTTCGCGAACATCCGGTGGTCGAGGCATTGAGCGAGGCGGTGCTGCGATACGACCTCGGCCGGGCATCGTTTGAGCGCCTGCTCGACGCCCGGGCGGCCGATCTCGATGACGCGCCGCCGGCCAACCTCGCCGCACTGGAGGCGTACGCCGGCGCGACCTCGGGCACCCTGTCGGAGCTGGCGATGGCTGTCCTCGGTTTCGCCGAGGGCGCGCCGTCGCGCGCCGCCCATTTGGTCGGTACCGCCTGGGCGCTGATCGGTCTGATGCGGGCAGTCGGGTTCCACGCGCAGGCGCAGCGGCTCTATCTGCCCGAAGATCTCTTGCGCGACCAGGGCGTCGAGCGGCGCGCCGTACTCGATCTCAAACCGTCCGAGGCGTTGACCCATGTGGTCCGCGACGTCACCCGCCGTGCCGGCGACCTGATCGCAGAGGCGCGCGCGCTGAAGGGCGAGGTGCCGCGGGCGGCGCGTTGCGGCCTGCTGCTCGCCGCTCTCGCCGACCGTTACCTGAACGATTTTGCCCGCGCCGGCTACGACCCGTTCGCGCTGCCGGCCGCGGCGCCCGCGCGTCCGCTGCGCCTCACCTGGCAGTCGCTCGTGGGGCGATATTAATCGGAATGGAATTCCGTCTCGACTTCCATGTGCAGAAAAGCCCCTCTCCCATGGGGAGAAGGGTTGGGGTGAGGGGGTAGGATATATCCGGGAAACGCTTCGGGTCTGTAACCCCTCACCCGGCTCGCTAACGCTCGCCACCCTCTCCCTCTGGGAGAGGGTTTAATTTACGAGGCCAGGTTCTTTTGTGCCGTCTCGAAGGGCTTGCCGGCAAACTCGTTGTAGGACGGGTCGGCGGGGCCTTTGAGTTCGACCGTGTTGCCCTCGGGATCCTTGATGTAGATCGCCGGGCCTTCGCCCTCGGCGCCGCCGCGAATGCGCGTCTCGCCCAACTCGACGCCATGCGCACCGAGATACTCGCGGATCGCATCGTCGTCATAGGGTTCCACCTGAATGGCGAAGTGATCCATGTTATGGCCGTCGCGGCCCGGCGGCGGGCCGCCGGCGCTGCCTATCTTTCCCGTAATTGGCACCAGATCGATCAGTTGGTTGCCGGCGCGGACCTGGTACAGGCCAAGCTCCTCGTCGTGATCCTCGAACGTGCAGCCCAGGACGTCGCAATAGAAGGCCCGCATCTTATCCAGATCGCGGATACGCAAAACAACATGGTCCAGCCCCAGCATCTGGAACGGTGCCCCTTTATCGATTGCGTCGCTCATCGTTTCGTTCCTCTCTTTACTCTGCCGCCTGCGATGCCGCGCCGCACCAGGCGTCGAGATCGGCCAGCGCGCGCACAGCGACCGCCTTCTTGCGTTCGCGCTTGCGCTCTTTGCGCTTTATGCCCGCCAGCATACCCTCTTCGAGCGGCGGCAACAGGCCGAAATTTATGTTCATCGGCTGGAACGTCTCTGCCTTGGCGCCGCCGGTGATATGGCTGAGCAGGGCGCCGTGGGCGGTGGTCTCCGGCGGTCGGGCGGATTCATCGTCCACGGGGCCGCCGAGCCGTTCCGCCGCGGCGAACCGTCCGGCCAGCAATCCCGTCGCCGCGCTCTCGACATAGCCTTCGACGCCGGTGACCTGGCCAGCGAAGCGCAACCGCGGCATCGCCTTGAGCCGCAGATACGGATCGAGTAGGCGCGGGCTGTTCAGAAAGGTGTTGCGGTGGATGCCGCCGAAGCGCGCGAACTCGGCGTTGGCGAGACCGGGGATGGTGCGAAAGATGTCGCGCTGCGCGCCATACTTCAGCTTGGTCTGGAAGCCGACCATATTATAGAGCGTGCCCAGCGCGTTATCCTGGCGCAGCTGCACGATGGCGTGGGCGCGCGTGCCGGTGCGCGGATCGGTCAGGCCGACCGGCTTCATCGGGCCGAAGCGCAGGGTTTCAGACCCCCGCGCGGCCATCACCTCGATCGGCAGGCAGCCCTCGAAATAGGGCGTCGATGTCTCCCACTCGTGGAATTCGGTCTTCTCGCCGGCCAGCAGGGCATCGATGAAAGCCTCGTACTGGCCCGCGTCGAGCGGGCAGTTGATGTAGTCCTTGCCGGTGCCGCCGGGCCCCGCCTTGTCGTAGCGCGATTGGTACCAGGCGATATCGAAGTCGACGCTATCGGTATGGACGATCGGCGCGATGGCGTCGAAGAAGGCGAGATTTTCCTCGCCGGTCACTTGCACGATGGCGTCGCTCAGCGCCGGCGAGGTGAGGGGGCCGGTGGCAACGATCACCTGGTCCCAATCGTCCGGCGGCAGGCCGGCGATTTCTTCGCGCGCCAGGGTGACCAGGGGGTGTTGCAGCAACGTCTCGGTGACCCGCTCGGCGAAGCCGTCGCGGTCGACCGCCAGCGCGCCGCCTGCCGGCACCGTGTTGGCGTCGGCGGCGGCGAGAATCAGCGAGCCGAGACGGCGCATCTCCTCGTGCAGCAGGCCAACCGCGTTGTAATGGACATCGTCGGAGCGGAACGAGTTGGAGCAGACCAGTTCGGCCAGCCGGTCGGTCTGGTGCGCTTCGGTCGGCCGCACCGGGCGCATCTCGTGCAGCACCACGGGCACGCCGGCCTGCGCCAGTTGCCAGGCCGCTTCCGACCCGGCCAGGCCGCCGCCGATGACGTGCACCGGGGGAATGTCGCTATTCGCCATGACCTTCCACATAGACGGCGTCCGCCGGCATGGCAATGGGCGGGCGGCAAGTGAATTGACCCTATGACCGACCCGTGTAACGCTGCTTCAGAGAATCTTGGCTCAGGGAGGCCCTCATGCGCAAATTTATCGTCGCTGCGGCATTTTCCGCGCCCCTCGCTTTGACAACCCCGGCCGCCGCCGACCCGCAAATGCTGGGGGTTGTCCAAACCGCATCTGCGGTGCCGCTGCACTGCCGGAACGGCGAATGCGGCGCCCAGCTCACCTCGATCTGTCTGCAGGAAGAGCGGGCGACCCCGACCCCGGGTTACCGCTATTTCGCCCATAATCCCGACACCATTGGTCTGACCGGCATTCGCCGCGATGGCAGCCGCGTCGCGATTTTGGTCGAACAGGCGCTCGAGTTCTCGGCCGAACGCGGCTATTCCGCCGTGCGCGTGAGCGTGCCTGAAGAGGTCCTGCGCCAGCACGATGTCGCCTCGGTCGAAATATCGGTTGGCGACGGTCTCACCCTGGTGCCGGTGAAAACGCCGTCCGACGAGGCCGGTCGCTTGAGCGAGGACGACATCGAGATCGGCGCTGGCGTGCTGCGGCAAACCGCGACCGCGATCGTCGACCGCGACACCGACAAGGGCCATGCCAGCCAGATTTTGGCCCGCATGATCGACGGCCTGCCGCGCCGCGGCCGGGCCGGTTTGGCAACGCGCACTGGATTATGGGCCGCATCGGGCGCGCCCCATGCGGCAGAATTATCGCCGCGCGGCGTCCACCGGGCGCGGTCGGCCTATAACGGGTGCTACCGGCAAACCCGCCTCGGCGACCTAACCTTGCGCGAATGCCTCGGCAAGGCCCATGACGGTTTTATGCAGGAATTGAATAAGGACTATTGGGACGCGGTAAAGACGGGTACATAAGCGTTTCCCTTGCCGCTCAACGGCGGTAACTCTAAATCGCCGAGGCCGAAGACATCATGAAGTTCGCATTGTTCGTCCTGCCCTGCTACCGCGAGGGCGTCGCGCCAACAATTGGGCGTTTTTACGAAGAGCTCAGCGAGATGGTCCGCTTCGCCGACCGCAGCGGCTGGGACCGGGCGTGGCTGTCCGAGCATCACTTCCACTATTACGGCGGCGCGGCGCCGAACCCGTCAGTGCTGCTGACGGCATGGGCGCGCGAGACAAGCCAGATTAGGCTTGGCCCCGGCATATCGCTGTTGCCGCTGCATAACCCCTTGCATGTTGCCGAGGATTACGCGCTGCTCGACCAGCTTTCCGGCGGCCGTCTCGACTTCGGCATCGGCCGGGGTTATCTGCCGCACGAATTCGCCGGCCACTTGGTCGACGGCGACGACGCATCGGGCCGACGCGAGGAGGCGTTCGAGATCATCACCCGGGCATGGGCCGGCGAGACCTTCAGCTACGACGGCGCCCACTACAGCTTCCCGAAATTGAACCTGCATCCAACCCCGCTGCAGAAGCCGGTGCCTATCTGGGTCGCGTGTTCGCGCACGCAAGACAGCTTCGAGTGGACTGGCCGCAACGGCTTTCACATCATGATGAATCAGTATCCGCAGTCGCCGGCGGACACACGGGAGCGCTTCCAGTGGTATCTCGACGCCTGGAATGAAGCCGGCCACAACACGGCTGCCCGCCAGGCGATGATGTCGCTGTTCATGTACATCGCCGATAGCGAAGAGCAGGCGATCGCCGATGCCAAGCTGGCGGTGCAAGAACACGCCAACCTGTTCCGCCTGCTGTTCCAGGGCGACCAATGGAACCAGGACTATGCCGGCGATGATAGCGTGTTCGACTTCCTCGCGCCCGACGGCGATATCGTCAAGATGTTCCGCGAGCGCACTTTGATCGGCACCGCCGACCAGGTGATCGAGCGCATCGCGCGCTATCGCGACATGGGCTTCACCGAGCTGTCGTTCCTCATCCGCACCGGCGAGCTGTCGCACGCCCAGGCGATGACGACGATGGAGCGCTTCAACCGAGACGTCCTGCCGGCATTCCGCAGCCAACAGGCGGCGGAGTAACGGACTCGCATTTATCGAGTATCGCTTATTTCCCCTCACCCGGCTCGCTAGCGCTCGCCACCCTCTGCCGGCGGGAGAGGGTTTGGTCGCGCCGGGACACAAAGCCCCTCTCCCACTGGGAGAGGAATTGGGGTGAGGGGAGAGATATCAGCGCTCGGTACGAGGGCTGGTTCTCTACAGCCCCGGTACGAGCAGCAGCTTGTCGTCGGCCGCCTCGAAGCGGATCGGCAGGATTTCCTGATATTCGGGCGAGTCGTACCAGGCGCGCGCGGCCTCGACGTCGGGGAATTCGAGCACCACGACCCGTTGCGGCGTCCAGTCGCCTTCGATGACTTCGGGATCGGGCGCCGAGACGATCGGCTTGCCGCCATAGGCGGCCAGCGTGCCGCGCACCTTGTCGGCATAGTCTTTCATGCGGTCGGGATTGTGGACGTTGGAATCGACGATGATGTAGGCGGCCATTTTTCTCTCCCCGGCGGATTGGTAGTTGGCGCCACCTTAGCGGCAAGCCGGCGGGCTCGCCAGCATGTCGCCGTACCAACTATGAAATTGGTGTCGGGACGCTACACTGGGCGCCGGAGAAGGGACGACCATGCCTGCCAGTTACTTGAACGATCAACGGTTTCCCGGTGGTTTGCGCACCGGTGAGCAGTATATCGACGGCATCAAGAACGACGGCCGGCGGGTGTTCATCGACGGCGAGGAGGTCGCCGACGTGACCCGCCATCCGGCGTTCCGCGACGCCGTTCGCTCGATCGCCAAGTTGTACGACATCGCCAGCGATCCGGCGAACCGTGAGTTGATGACGTTCGCCTCGCCGGTCACCGGCGAACCGGTCAACCGGATCTGGCAGGTGCCGCGATCGCAGTCCGATTTGCACGCCCGGCGGGCGGCAATTGCGCGATGGTCGGATGCGACTTTGGGTCTGATGGGTCGCAGCCCCGATCACGTTGCCGGGTTTTTCGTCGGCTGGGTAGCGGCGCCGGACGTGTTCGCCCGCAACGGCGCCAGCGCGCGCGCTGAGCACCTCCTGCGGTTCTTCGATTTTCTGCGCGACCGCGATGTTTACGTCACCTACACCATCGTGCCGCCGCAGATCGACCGCTCGAAACCGATGCACCAGCAAGATCCCGCCGACCTCTACGCCGGCGTGGTCGACGAGCGCGACGATGGCGCGATTATCCGAGGCGCCCAGATGCTCGGCACCGGCACCGCGCTGTCCGACTATGTCTGCCTGAGCCAGGTCACGCCGGTGCGCCCCGGCGACGAAAACCATGCAATCAACGTCGCTGTTGCCTGCAATGCGCCGGGGGTGAAAATCTATTCC
>CAJICQ010000361.1_pt1 | contig 24998 bp, 27 predicted proteins | sample 9199721 | NCBI WGS metagenome assembly CAJICQ01 (sample SAMEA7708344, study PRJEB35096) | sediment metagenome | biome: marine neritic benthic zone biome [ENVO:01000025]; feature: sediment [ENVO:00002007]; material: shallow marine sediment [ENVO:03000034] sea grass bed [ENVO_01000059] ...
GGGATCGACAACCGAAATACATTCGGGGATGCCGATCTCGTCTGCCTTGGCGACGGCGGCAGCCAAAACCTTGTGGGCGCCTTCATTGGTGAGCTTGAGGAACGGAGTGGTGTCGGACATGGATTCCCTGCCAAGTTTTTTGGGTGAACGAAGGCGCTAACATTGCACCGGATCGGCAGGGTGACAACGCCCCGGCAGGAGATTTCGCGCTAAGGCCCGGGTCTTTGGTCGCGGTAGCGGCGCACCAGATCATCGGCGTCGAGGCTGTTCACACCGCGCAGTTGCGGGAACAGCCAGGCGAAGCTGATGGCGACGGCTAGCGTGGCGGCGCCGCCGACCACGACGGCCGGCACCGTGCCCCACCAATGGGCGGTGACGCCCGATTCGAATTCGCCCAGTTCGTTCGACGCGTTGGTGAACACCGACGACACCGCGCTCACCCGCCCGCGCATGTCGTCGGGCGTGATGATTTGCACCATGTTCTGACGAACGAAGACACTCACCGAATCGCCCATACCCATCACCACCAGCGCGGCGAGCGATAGCCAGAATATCTCCGACAGACCGAACACGATCACACCGACACCGAAAACTGCGACCGCAGTTAACAGTTTGACGCCGGCGCCTTTTCTGATGGGCGCCTGTGCCAGGTAAAGCCCGCCGCATAGGGCGCCGAAAGCGAACGCCGAGCGTAGCAGGCCGAAACCACCGGCACCCACATCCAGTATTTCCGTCGCATAGACCGGCAGCAGCGCCAGGGCGCCGCCGAAAAGAACCGCGAACAGATCGAGGGAGATCGCGCCCAGGATGACCTTGCGCGACAGGATGAAGCGCAACCCGGCGAGCAGGTTAGCGACGTTTACCGGGTCGCGGTTGACGATTTGCGCTGGGCTGCGGACGTTCCATGCGAACGTGGTGGCGATAATGAACACCACGACGACAATGCCGTAGACGATGGTTTCGTCTGGGCCAACGACGGGGCCAATCGCAATGAGAATGCCTGCAATCGTCGGCCCGACGATGCGCGCAATCTGGAAACCCGAGGTCGACCAGGCAATGGCGTTGGGAAAGTCTTCCTTGGATACGAGGTTCGGGACCACCGCTTGCTGTGCGGGTCCGTGAAATGCGCGAGAAGTGCCGAAAAGCACAAGCAATAATAGAATGAGAATAAAGTTCTCGCTGCCTGCGAGAGTGAGCGTAAACAGACCAATGGCACATAGGGTCTGCACCGAAATGGTGGCCCGAATGATGTGCATGCGAGGGACCCGGTCTACGACCACGCCCGCGAGCAAAAATAAAGCGGCAAACGGCGCAAATTGCGCGAGGCCGACCAGGCCCAGGTCGAATTCGCGGCCGGTGATGCGGAATACCTGCCAGAAGACCGTTGCGATCATCATTTCGATCGCCAAGAAGCTGAGCACGCGGGCGCCCCAGAAATAGCGAAAATCGCGGTTCCGGAACACGCGCATGCCATAGCGCCGGCCAGGCGCCGGTGTTGCAGGAGTCTGAGGGACGGTCACTGGGTTACACGCGCAGCGTTTCGACGAAAGTATCCACGGAAGGTTCGGGTAAACGGCGCGACGGTGCGACCGCTCGAGCCCGACGAGCCGAGGTGTGACACGTGTAGGGTGTGAATTCTAGAGGTTTACCGCCGTTAATCGGCCGGACAAGCGATCTTCGGCAGTTGCTGTGCGTCTAAAGACGGTTTTTTCCGTCGGTTTCGAATTGGGTGACTTCGATCGAACGCTGTTGCAGCCACTCCCGCGCCTGGTTGTCCGAAGTGTTGATTTGATCGCGGGTCAAATTCTCGGCGACTTTCTTGAGTAGCGAAGAGGCGCGCCGATCACCCTGGTAGGCGGACACGCGTAGCCAAAAATAGGATTGCGTAAAGTCGACATCCGTGCCCCGGCCCTCGAAATACAAGGCGCCGAGATGGAACTGGGCGCTGCGATTGCCGGACTCGGCGAGCGCCGCCCAAATGTTGTAGGCGCGCTGATAGTCGGCGTCCCGGTAGGCGTCGGCGCCGCCCCGCACACTGGTGTCGTAGGTCGGCGTCCGCGTCGCGATCCGCGGCTCGGGTTGGCGCACCGATTGGCGAGCGAGATGGAATTCGCTTTCGTCGCGCACAATTTGGTGGGCAGGCTGAACGTCGGCTGCCGCGATCTCCGTCGCACCAGCCGTCGGGTCGTCAAATTCCCATGTTGCGCTGTTTGCCGGATTCGCCGCCATTGTCGCGGCGGCGGCCGCAACGGTAGCGATTTCAACGATGGGCGCGGGATTTATGCGTAGTGGGGCGACGTCGGCCGGTTCCAGCGCAGCGCTTTCCGCTGGCCCAGCCGCGCTCTGCTCGATGACGGGGTCACCGACGCCCAGTGGGTCGGGCTCTTCGTGCTGCAAGCCGGCTTGGAGGTCCGCGAAGGCCTGGTCGAACTGTGCGGCACCCGCCTGGAAGAGCTCCGCGGTCTCCTGTGAAAAGTCCAATGCGTAGGTTTCATAATCTGTATCCAATTCTGCGGCCGCGACGACGGTGTTTGCTGGTTCGCCAATCAACTCGGCCATGGCTTGATAGGTCGCCGCGAGGTTGCGGCTCAGCTCTGCGATTTCCTGTTGCAGGGCCACGCTTTCCGCCTCGCGACGCACGCGTTCTTCTTCGATTTGCGCGATCTGGCTTTCCAGTTCCTGGCGCGCGACGTATTGCGGCTGCACCTTTGCCAACACCCGCTCGATGCTGGTGGGCTCCGAGCGCAGCGGCGTGAGTGCCTCGAAGGCGGGCAATCTGTTTTCGTTGTCCGCCGTGTCGCCCGGATTCAAATTGACCGCCAACGAATCGAGCTCTTGTTGAGCGGTCGCCAACCGGCCGGCAAACTGCTTGATCTCCTGGCGGAAGGCGGCGAGCTTGGCTTCCTTGCTGGTCTGCGCCGCATCGGCTCGGGCCCGTTCGGCCTCGAGTTGCTCGCGCAGCGAGGAATCGCGCGATTGAACCGCCGCCAGTTCTTCCTTGAGGCTCGCGACTTCGCCGGCGCGCGCTTTTAGCTCCCCTTCGGTCTTCTTCTGCTGCGCCAGTGCATTCTCTTTTTCTTTGGTGAGTTGCTGCCGTAGCGCCGAATCCTGTGCCTTGACCGCCGAGAGCTGCCGCTCGAGCTTTTCGACTTTTTCCTGTAAGGCCGTCTGCTCGGCGCGGTAGCGGTCGCGTTCCGCATTGGCCTTACTGAGCTCGGTTTCGAGGCGTTGGCGGGCGCCGGTGTCGACCGGCGGCGCGGTGGCCGTGGTTGGCTCAGGTGTCACCTGCGGGGTGGCGGGTGCGACGGGTTCGGGAGCCGGCGCGGCATTGCTGGGCGCGGCGGCAACTTCGGGCGCTTTGGGGGTTAGGCGGGCGAGGTTTTGAATATGTTGCTGTGCCGGCGACGGGCCCTTGAGGATCGCGTTAATCCGCGCCCGCAATTGGGCATCGGCTTTGGCGGCACCCGAAATGGCTCGGTATTGCGCTTCCGAAAACCCCGAACCGCTTATCGCGGCGTGCATCTGTTCAATCATTTCCTGGTACAGGAAATCTGCTTTTTCTTTTGCTTCAGCGATCTCGGCCGCGCGAATCCGCGGGTAGTACCGGTTGCGCAGCGCCAATACCGTTGCGGCGGCGGTGGCGAACGCGCGCAAGGTCTGGTCGTCGTAGCGTCCTTCGGTTTCGAGATTGCTCAGCTGCGCGCCGCCGGCGGATTGGCCGTGCGCCGGTTGTGCCGCGATGACGCCGGCCGAAATCAACGCCGCGCAGGCCAGCGATATCGCCAGACGATTGAGATCGGGAGCCAGACTTGTTTGAGCAATTTGCCGGGTTCGCACCGCACCCTCGCGACTGATCGTTTGTTGAGCGCTCGGCACGCGCGGACACCGTCACCGGTTGACCGGGCGACAGGCCGGCGGGCCGCCCAACACGGAATACGCCTAAGCCGCAAAGGAAACCTATTGGGATTTAGAATTCGTTAAGGGCGGGCGCTTGTGCCGCGCGTTTCGCAGCGCGAAAAAGCCTGCCGGTGGCGTGTGTTAGCCGTGATTGTGGCGGGATTGTTCGGCCCCTGCCGCGCCGGTTGCGGATACGATTAATAAAAGCAACAATTTGAGCGGTCGCGCACAACCGCGACCCAACTAAAAAAGCCAGGGGAGAACCGCCATGCTGATCGTCGATTCACAAGTTCACATCTGGGAAAACGTCATGCTGCCGGAGTGGCATCGCCAGATAGAGACGTACTCGAAGGACGATCTGCTCGCCGAGATGGAGACCGCGGGCGTCGACGCGGTGTTGCTGCATCCGCCCGGCGCGGTCGAGGGCGGCAACGAACTGGCCTTGGCCGCGGCGGCGGCGCACCCGGACAAGTTCGCCGTGCTGGGCCACGTGCCGCCGGATACGCCCGAGGAAAGCCGCGCGTTGTTGGAAGAACGCCTCGCGCAGCCGAATTTTCTCGGCCTGCGCTATATTTTCATGTTGCCGGGGCGCGAGACCTGGCCGACCGACGGCACCATGAACTGGATCTACGAAACGTGTGAGGAAAAGGGCCTGCCGCTGGGCCTGCTCGCGCACTCTTTCCTGCCGACCGTCGGCGAGGTCGCCGGGCGCCACCCCGGCCTGCGCCTGTTGATCGATCATTTGGGCGCCTCGCCGCACGAAAAAGACGACAAGGCATTCGAGACGCTGCCCGACCTGGTCGCGCTGGCCAAACACCCCAACGTGGCGGTGAAGCTATCCGACGCGCCGGCCCATTCGAGCGATGAATATCCCTACAGGAACATCCACGATTACATTCACCGGATCTTCGACGCGTTCGGTCCCGAGCGCTGCTTCTGGGGCACCGACTTGAGCCGCATGCCCTGCACCTACCGCCAGTGCGTGACCATGTATACCGAGGAACTGCCGTGGCTGGCCGGCAACGACCTGGAACTGGTGATGGGCCGCGCCTTGTGCAATTGGGTCGGTTGGGAATTGCCTGGGTGAGGGTCTCGACAAACGCCAATCTGTGTGAAGACCGGCCGACCTTTACCAGCCATCTCGAGTGCTCGGCGACCGGCGAGCGCTACCCGGCCGACCACCTGCAGGGGCTGTCGGCGGCGGGCAAGCCGCTGCTGGTGCGCTACGACCTGGCGGTGCTCGCCAACGCATTGACCAAGCAGGCACTTGCCACGCGGCCCGCCGACATGTGGCGCTACCGGGAATTTCTGCCGGTGCGCCGACCTGAAAACATCGTCTCGCTCGGCGAACCGATGACGCCCCTGGTGCCGTTGCCCAATTGCGCGCGCGAGCTCGGCGTCGGCGAGATTCTGGTCAAGGACGAGAGCCGCCTGCCGACCGGCTCGTTCAAGGCGCGCGGCCTGTCGCTGGCAGTCAGTATGGCCAAGGAGTTGGGCGTGGCGCGCATGGCGATGCCGACCAACGGCAACGCCGGCGCCGCGCTCGCCGCCTATACCAGCCGCTGCGGTATCGAATCGTTCGTGTTCTGCCCGGAAGACACACCCGACGTGAACGTGCGCGAGATCGCGCTGCAGGGCGCCAGGGTCTGGAAGGTCAACGGCCTGATCCACGACTGCGGCAAGATCGTCGGCGACGGCAAGGAGCGCATGGGCTGGTTCGATACCTCGACGCTGAAGGAGCCCTACCGCATCGAGGGTAAGAAGACGATGGGCCTCGAACTGGCCGAGCAGCTCGGCTGGCACACGCCCGACGCGATCTTTTATCCCACCGGCGGCGGCACCGGCCTGATCGGCATGTGGAAGGCGTTCGCCGAGCTGGCCGAGATCGGCTGGCTCGACGACAAGCGGCCCAGGATGGTGGCCGTGCAGGCGAGCGGCTGTGCACCGATCGTCAAGGCCTGGCAGGATGGCGCCGACCATGCCGAGCTGTGGCCCGATGCCCACACCGTTGCCGCCGGCATCCGCGTGCCGGTGGCGCTCGGCGATTTCCTGATCCTGCGCGCGGTGCGCGAGAGCGGCGGCTATGCCATCGCCGCCCCGGATCACGAAATCACTACGGCGCAACAGGAGGTCGCGGCGTGTGATGGCCTGCTGATGGGTCCCGAAGGCGCGGCGACCTACGCTGCCTTGCGCCGCGCCGTCGGCGAGGGGCGGGTCGGCCGCGGCGACCAGGTCATGCTGTTCAATTGCGGCACCTCGCTGAAATATCCCATGCCAGCGGTCGACCGCTTCATCGACCGCCATCAACCGATCGACTACGACGCCATCGCGGCCGAGTGAATAACCCTCTCCCGCTGGGAGAGGGGCTTTGCCGCCGATTTCCTCTGAAGCTAATTAACTGAAGTCGAAAACTGATCGGCACGCTTAGCCGGCGCGCACCGGCAGGTCGATATCGACCCGCAAGCCGCCGAGGTCGGTCGATTTACCCAGAGTCACAGAGCCCTCGTAGAGCTCGGCAATGTCGCGCACGATCGACAGACCGAAGCCCGTACCCGGCGGCGCCTCGTCGAGCCGCTTGCCCCAATTGAAGGCGGCCGAACGCAGCGCCTCGTCGATGCCGGGGCCATCGTCTTCGACGGTCAGCCGCAACCCGTCGCCGGCTTCCTGTGCCGAGACACGCACCCGGGTGTCGGCGAACTTGTGTGCATTCGACACCAGGTTGCTGAGCATCGCCTCGAGGTCGTGTTTGGGGATCGGCACGAGCAAGCCGGTCGGGCAGGCGTGATCGATCTCGAGCGGTGTGCGACGGTAGAGAATGGCGAAGCTGTCGACGACATCTTTCAGCAGTATTTCGATATCGGTCTTGCGCGCCGGCTGGCCGTCGGGGCCGATGGCGCGCGCCAGGCTGGAATAGCGGTCGACCAGGCCGGTCATGCGCTCGACTTGGCGGTTCATCAGGTCGACGTCGATGTCGCCCTTCAGCCCGTTCTTCATCACCGTCAGCGGGTGATTGATGTCGTGGGCGATCTTGCTGACGTAATTGCGGGTGCGCTCGACCAGCCTCATGTTTTGCCGCAGCATGCCGTTCATCCGGTCGACCAGGCGCTGAATTTCGGCCGGGAACTGGCCCTCGATTCCGTCGGTCTCGGCCGCTTCGTAGCGTTGCATGGCGCTGCCAAGCCGGCTCAGTTGGTGGCGCAGCGCCAGTATAATAAAGCCCAGCATGCCCAACAGGGCGAGCGAGACCGGGATCGCCGCGAGCAACGCCAGCTGGCGCAGCCGCGCCGCCAGTTCCTCGACCCGGGCGCTGTAGCGGGCCAGGCTGATGCCGGCGAAATATTGCACCGGTACGGTTTCGACGGCGGCGTTGTCGCCGCTGAACGGCGGCACTTCGTCGACCGTGCGGCTGGCGATGCGCATTGGCCCCAGCGCGGTATCGAACTCGGCGATTTGGAAGTCGGGACCCGCGATGGCGGCTTCGCGGGGCAGCTCGGCTTCGGCGATCTCGAGCAGCTCCGAGCGCTCGGTAATTTGTCCGTCGACCGAGATCTGCCACACCCAGTCGGCATCGGCACCGCCGATCACCAGCCGCGGCGGCCGCCCGGCCGGTCCGTCGGTGCGCGCGCGAAAGGCTTCCGCGCTGGCGCGGTAGCCGCGCACCTGATTGGCCAATTCCAGAATGCGGGCATCGACCACCTGCACCGAGATACGCTCGACCGCAACGGAGAAAAACAGCCAGAACAGCGGCACGCTGACGGCGGCCAGAACCAGCGCCCACAGCAACAGCCGCGCAACCAGGGTGTGGGGCCAAAACGGCATAGCTAGTCTTCTGCAGCGCCGCCGAGGGTGTCGCCGGTAGTCAGGCGATAGCCGTAGCCGAAGACCGTTTCGATGGTTTGCTTACCGAGTTTGCTGCGCAGGCGCGAGATGAACACCGGCACCTCGTTGGCGGTTTTGATCGCGTCGCCGTCGAAATTGTGATTGACCATCTCCTCGGCGGAGACCGGCCGGCCGGCATGGACGGCGAGATAATGCAAAATCCGGTATTCGGTGGGGGTGAGCTTGACCGGCCCGCCATCGAACCACACCCGCAGCGACTGGGTATCGATGCGCAACGGCCCGACTTCGAGCACCGGCTGGCGCACATTGGGCCCGGCCGAGTTGAGGACGCCGCGCAGCCAATCGAGCAGCAGTTCCAGGTCGACCGGCTTGGTGAGGTAGTTGGTGGCGCCGGCGCGCACCGCCTCCTTCATGTCGGTGACCTCCTTGCGTGATCCGGTCAGCACGATCACCGGCATGGTCCGGCCGGCCTCGCGCCAGCGCCGCAGCACGGAAAATCCGTCGATGGTCGGTAGGCCGGGGTCGAGAATGACGGCGTCGTAGTCGTTTTCCAAACCGTAGGCGAAACCCTCTTCGCCGTCGTCGGCCACGTCGACGGCGTGGTTTTCGTCGCGCAGCATACTGGCAATCTGGTCGGCGAGTTCCGGATCGTCTTCGAGGATCAGCACGCGCATGCCGGCGTCACTCCGCTCGCTCAATTGTTACCGCGGCCGCGCCGTCCCGGCGCGTTGCCGCCGCCGCCGCGCCGCTCGGAATCGCCGACGACGCCGCCGGTGGTCGGATCGATATAGACGACGATAACACGGTCGTCGGCGCGCAGGATTTGCACCTCGTAGAGGGCGCCGCGCTCGGTGCGGCGGATCTGGGTGCCGATAATGCGGCCCTGATAGCGCGGATTGTTCTGCAGGCGCTGTAACGAGCCCGACAGATCGCTATCGCGCGATTGCGCCACGGCCTGGTCCACGGGCGTGAAAACCAGGCCGGCAGCCAAAATTATTATTAATAGAGCCAGTAGTTTGCGCATCGTGCCTGAATGTAGTGCCGAACACGATAAAGGTGAAACGATCCCTTCGTTAGGTTTTGTTCGAAGGTCTTAAGATTTCCTAACAACCGCCGCATGCAATCGAAAACGGCGGTCCGCCATATTTCTCTCCATCGACGTTGTCACGAACCCGACATGGGAGAAATAAGATGCGTAAACTAGCCATAGCCGCCACTGCAACCGCGATGATCCTAGGTCTCGGCACGGGCGCCGCGTCGGCTCACGACAATGGCCGCGGTGTGAGGCCACATTTCCACAGCCAGTCGGAGCGGCGCGGCGAAGTGCGGCGTCACGCCCCGAATACCGAAATCGTCCGAGTCGGGGTACATCGCCGCTACTTCGATGAGCGAATTCCGCTGCGCCGCCTGCTGGGGCTCGATCGCGACTATCGCGGCTACCGCATCCAGTCGGTGACGGTAAATGTTCGGCCCAACCGAACGCGCGCGCGCCTGGCGTTGCTCGCCAACGGCCACGTGGTCGACCGGGCGCGTGCCCGGCACACGCGCCGCATCAAGCTGACGCCGGACGATGACCGCACACTGGGCCGCGACTTGAACCGACTGCAGCTGTCGGTGCGCGGCCGCGCCTACATCAAATCGATCCAGGTGAAACTGCGCGCGCCGCGCCCCAAACACGGACGCCGGCACGTGCACCGGACCGGTCACGACCATCGCGACGAGAACCGCGATCTGGCCGAACAGGTCGTGCGGATCATCCTCGATCAGATCGAAGTCGCCGACGGGCGCTACTAGCCGCGCGCGTCGCTGAGGTCTGTCCCCGAACAGGAGAAAGAAGATGTCGAAATCATTTGCCCGAATGAGCGTATTTGCCACCGCGCTGGCGGCCGCACTGGTCACCATTCCGTTGACCGCGCCGGTCGCTGTCGCCGATCCGCCCCGATGGGCGCCCGCCCATGGCTACCGGCAGATCCACGGCGAGCGCAAGTTTCGGCACAAGTTTCGCCACCATCAGCGACGCCACTGGCAACGCCACGATGTGCGGCGGACGATCTACGTGTACCGCCATGATCACGACAGCCATCGTCACTACCGGCCGCGTCGCCATAATCGCTCGACCGAACTAAGCATTTCGCCGACCTTCGGTGGCGCCCTGGTCGGCGCCTTACTGGGCGGTCTCGGCGGCAGCCAGATCGGCAAGGGCAGCGGTCGCACGGCCGCCATCGTCGGCGGTGTCGCCGCCGGCGCGGTACTCGGCGGTTACGTCGGCAACAGCATGGAAGCCTCGGACGAGGCGCGCGTTCAGCACACGCTGGAGACGGGCCGCACCGGCAAGACGGTGATTTGGCAGAACCCGGATACCGGCAACCGCTACGAGGTGACGCCAACGCGCACCTACCGGACCGCCGACCGCCGCGACTGCCGCGAGTACACCACGTGGGTCTTCGTCGATGGCTATGAAGAGCAGGTCACCGGAACCGCCTGCCGGATGCCCGACGGCACCTGGCAGCGTCAGGCCGGCTGAGGCGCGGTAGCGCAAGGAGGCGGTGATGGCGACAATCGAGCAAACCCGGAGGCGCGCAATCAAGGTTTTGGTTCTGCTGTGGGTCTTCGCATCGGTTCTAGCCTGGGTGTCGATGGGTCAGGCTTCTGCTGCGGTTTCCGACCGCGCCGTCGATGCGCTCGCCGGCGAGATCGTGCGCGGCTTGAACGCCGCCGATCTCGGCGATGTGCCCGCCGGCAGCGGCTATAGCCGGCCGACTATCGCGATCAAGGCGTTCACCGACGAAGGCGGGCCCGTCGATGTCGCCGACGCCAATTATGTCAACGACCGGCTGCTGATGGCCTTGCAACGCCAGGCGGGCGGGCGTTTTCGCTTCGTCGCCCGCGACGCGGTCGGCGATCTGATCGCCGATATCGACGCGACCACCGAGCCGAGCGCCGAACGCGATGCGCGGTTGCGCGACCTGCAGGCCAACTTGCGCGCCGACATTCTGATCCGCGGCACCATCCGCCGGACCGCGCGCGGCCCGGTGCTGACCTATCAGGCGGTCGCGTCGGAAAGCGGCGCGCTGTTCGTCTCGACGACGCCGCTGGTGTTGGCGGCGCCGGCCTATGCATCGGCGGGCGATATCCGCCTCGTCGAGACCCGCACGACGTCTGTGACCGATCCGCTGCCGCCGGGCAGCCGTCCCACCGTTCTCGAGGCGGAAGGCCTGCTGCTCGATCTCGGCTACGACCCCGGCCTGGTCGACGGCGTGCTCACCGATCAGACCCGCGAGGCGTTGCGCGCCTACCAGCGCGATTCCGCCTTGCCGGTCAACGGCCGCATGACTTGGCGCGTGGTCGAGAACATGCGCCGCGATACCCGCTGAGGAGCCGACATGCGAAATCCGATTACATCCCCCGGTGCAGAAGACGGCGCGATGACCGAAGTGGCGCTGGCGCTGGCCATGGGCTTCTTCTCGATCCTGGTACTCACCTTGGTCTCGATCGGCGGTGGTACCGGCGAGAGCCCGTCCTATGAAGCGATCCATCTGGTGCAGACCGCGCCCGAGGGTTCGGCATCGGTATTGCCGACCAGCGACGACGTGATCGTGATTTTCGATGGCGCGCGCTTTCTCGACACCGATTTGAACCCGGTCGACCCGGCGACGATGCCCGCCGATGGCGAGCGCCGGATCGTGTTGGCCGTCGACCCCGCGGTGCGGCTCGCCGACGTGATGGCCGCGCGGGCGCGGTTCGCGGCGACCAATCTGGTGATTGCCAATCTCGACAGCCGCTGGCGCGCCGCCATCGAAGCGGCCAAGGAGGCCGGCAGTGACTAATCGGCGTCAAGCTCTGCTCGGCCTGGCGGCCGCCGCATTGGCCAGTGGCTGCGCCACCGCGACCCCGGCGTCCGTCGCGCCGAGGGGGCGGGGACAGATCATGTCGCTGGTGGTGCGCGAAGCCAACGATCTGGGCGTCTCGCCGTCGCTGGCGCTCGCCCTGGCCCATGCCGAATCCAACTTCGATCCGCGCGCGCTCAGCCACAAGGGTGCGCGCGGCGTGATGCAGATCATGCCGGCGACGGCGCGCGGCGAATACGGCATCGCGCCCGAGCGCTTGTGGGACCCGCGCACCAACGTCCGCCTGGGCCTGCATTTCCTGAAGCGGCTGCAGTACCGCTACGGCCGCACCGACCTGGCGCTGTCGCACTACAACGGCGGCTCGGTGGCCGGCCGGCCGCCCAACGCGCGCCCGCTGCCGGCGACCCGGTCCTACGTCGCCAAGGTGCAGCGCCTGCAACAGATGTATCGCCGCCGAATTCTGAATGGCGACTTGGCAATTTTCGACCAGAGGAGACGAGTATGACCTTAGATATCCAATCCACCCAAGCGACGGCGCGGTTGCGCCGCATGGCGACCGTGTCCGCCGCCGCCCTGTTGCTCGGCGCGTGTTCGCTCACCGGGACGTCCGATCCGTTCAACGACGTGTCGTTCCGCGAATCGCGCTTCGAGCAGATGCAATCCATCAAGGCGTTCGAAGCCTGCCGCGACGAGGGCCTGACCTTGGACAGCCAGGCGCGCAGCCGGGCATCGGCCGGCGCGTTCCTCAATTCGGCGCGCGTGCTCGACAGTTGTGGCACCAATCTGGGCAGCGCCGCCTCGGCGGTGTCGAAGTCCGAACGCATGCGCGTTCATGCCTTGGCCGTGCTCAATTACTTCAAGGGCGGCGACGTGGAGCAGGCGCGGCTTTCGTTCGAGGGCTTCAAGGCGACCTATCCCGACGACGACCTCTATTTTGGCGACGGCTCGTCATTCACCGAAACCACCGAGGTCCTGTTGGGGCGCGCCGACCCGATCAGCTTCGGCCAGTTCGCCGTGCTCAACGTCAACGACCGGGTGAAGAGCGAAATGCGCCGCCTCAACCATTGGAAGGACAAGTAACCGCGGCCATGCCGGCCTGGAACTTGGCCCCCTAATCAGGAGCGTGAAATGAAGACCATGACCACTACGAGAGTTGAAAAACCCGCCGGTTTGCTTGCCGTTGCCGCGTTGGCGCTGGCCGTCGCGGCAGCGCCGCCGCCGGCGGCGGCGGCCACCGCGGAAAAGTGGGCCCCGGTGGCGAGCGAAAAACTGATGCGGCTGCCCGGCGATTTTCTGCGCAAGGCGGTCGATAACGACTTCAACCGTTCGGGCCTTGCCCAGGAGCTGGTGAGTTTGGATGAGCAGGTCGCGCTCAAGCGCACCACGCTGGCCGACCTGCAGGGCGCCATCGAACGCGCCGACGACGGCGACCTGCGGCTCGACCTGCAGCATCAGTTCCTGAACGAGAAACGCAACTACATCGAGCTGGTGCGCGAGCATCAGGAAATCCGCCGCCGCCGCGCGGCGACCAAGGTCAAGCTGTACGAACGGCTGCTGGCCAATCTGAACCGCGAGCGGCGCGCCACCACGCCGGAGCGGGCGGCCTTCATCGCCAAGCAGACGGCGGCGCGCGAGCGCTTCGAGGCGTCGGTGAGCCAGGTCGACGCGCAGATTCTGACCTCGGCGGCGGCCTCGCAGAGCCGTTATGCCCGCGAGTACGCCAGGAACCTGTCGGCGGTTCAGGAACTGGTCGCGGCGATCAACGCTCATCCAATGAACGCCGCGCCGGCGATCGACGGGCAACCGGTAACCCGGGCCGAGTATCTGCGCCAGCTGATCGGCGAGAACCAGGGCGAGCTCGGTATCATCGGGCAGGAGCGCGCCATTCTCGGTCATATGGCGAAACTGGTGTCGCTCGACGCGCTGGCGCTGTCGGAAGGCATCGGCAACGACGCCTACGCCGAGGTCGACATCGACGCGGCCGAAGAGGCGCCGAACCAGGTGACCTCGGCGGTCGAATTCTTCACCACGCAGTAACGGAGGAACCCATGACCCAAGGAAAATACACGCTGACGGGCATCGCTACCGTCGCGGTCGTCTTAATTGCGCTCGGCGTGCCGGCCAGCGCCGGCCCGCTGGAGAACATGGAGCGCGAGCGCGCGATCATGATCGAGACCATGCTGTCGGGCGACCTCGACAACAATCAACGTCAAGGGCGGCTCGAGATTGCCCGGACACGGCTGGTCGACCTCGAGCGCATGGTGCTGCGCGACAAGTCTTTGATCGGCAAGAACCAGCCGCTCGTGCGCGCCGCGTTCGAGAATTACGATCTGACTTTCGTGGTGCATGCTTCGGTCGAGCAGAACCGCTCGATCGCCGATCACTGGCTGAGCGAGATCGGCCTGTCGACCCAGGCGATCATGAATGCGCGCAGCGGGCGGCGCTAAGATGCGCGCGGTTGCCGATATCATCGCCACCAGTTCGCAGGCGGCGAGTTATCTCATGGGGGCTGTCGTGCTGGTCGCCGCCGGGCTCGCCGCGGTGTGGTCGCTGCAGATCCAGGACATCGCCAGCTGGGCCTTCGATGTGCTCGGCGCCGGGTTCGTCGGTCTGTTGACGCTGCTGGTGCTCGCCACCGGCTATTGCCTGGTGCAGTTGCGGCGGGCGCGTGGCGATGGCGAGGCGGCCGATTTCTGGCTGACCGCCGGCGTTCAACTGGCCGGCGGCGTGGCGACGCTGGCGCTGACCTACACCCTGTTCGGCATCAGCCTCGGCATCGGCAGCTTGGCCGGGCAGGGACTGACGCCGGAGACGGTCCAGGGAGTCATCCGCGATCTGACGGCGAGTTTCAGCCTCGCCTTCATGACCACCGTGGTCGGCCTACCGCTGTCGGTCGTGCTGCGCACCACCCTGGTGGTTGTCCACGGCAAGCGGCGTCTGAACGCGCGCCCGCTCACCCAATCGAGAGAGGTATGAAACCATGAAATTTATCGTCTTCAATATCGTCGTTGCGGTTGCCCTGATCTATCTGGTTTCCAACAAGGACAACGGTGTCAATGTACCGTTACCCAAATTGGGCGATGTTACGGCGGCGGCCGGCCAGGTGCTCGAGCGCGCTTCGGCGGAACCAGAGCAAAGCGAAACCGATACCTCGGCGCCGAAGCCGGCCAATCCGTTCTCCATCATCAGCGAAACCGAGATCGCCGCAGCGACGCCGCTGGTCGACGCACCGGTGATCGATGCGTCTGATCTGGTGCCGCCCTATTTGGGTACCCAAGTCGCCGACGCGCCGGTGATCGACGCCGCGGACCTCGCACCGCCAAGGGTCGAGACGCCCGTCGCCACGCCGCCGCTACCGCTTGACACGGCAGTGGCGCGCCGGCGCGCGGAAGTTCTCGGTGAAGGACCCGTCGCATCGCCTGAGCCGCTACGGGCGTCAACCGACCGCCGCCGGCAACTGCTCGATCTCGCCGAGGAGATGGAATATCTGGCGGCGGAATTTTCCGTCCAGTGACCGGGCGTCGCGAAAGTCCCTTGGCCGGCGCGGTGTCGCTGGCGCTTTCGCTGTCCCTCGCGGCCGTGCTGCTGGTCATGACGGTGTCGGCGGACCCCGGCCGTCCGCCGCCGCCCGACCGGCAACCACTCGAGATAGGCGATGTGGCGGATAAACCGCGGACGCCTGATCTCGCCGTCGTCGTTCTGCCGCCGCCGCCGGCCGTCGCCGTGGCGGCTGAACCCGCGCCACCGCCGCCGTTGGAACCCCCTGCACCGACGGACCCGCCGGCGGCAGCGCCCGAACCGCCGGCTCCCGCGCCTGTCGTCCAGGAAACCGCCGCGCCGAAACCAGCGCGCCCGCCGCAGACCGCGTCGCGGCCGCCAGCAAGGCCGGTTCCGGTGCCGGTTGAGATCACGCCGGAGGCGGTTCGCGAAGGTCGCGCCTTATTGCGCCTGCTGGAGAACGGGGAAGGGCCCGATATCGAGATCGCCTGGCCCGCCGCGGCGGCCGACCGGGCCGAGCTGTATCGCCTGTTCAGCGATTGCTTCGGCATGCGCACCGTCGTCATGAGCGCGGCCGGCGAAATGTTCGGTGCCGGCGGCGACCGGCTTGGCAGCCGACCGTTCGATGGCGACCGCTATAGTGGCTTCGTGCGTCAGCCGGCCGGCGGCCTGAGCGCCGGCGAGCAGCGGCAGGTTGACGCGATCCGCCGCCGCCATGGCCTTTCCCGGGGCCGCGTGCTGCGTCTGTTCCCGCGCCGGGTCGACGCGATTTTGCTCGGTGCCCTCGATCGGATTGCCGGCGGTGGCTTCGACAAGGGCGTGCGTATTCGCGCCCGCTACCATGGCGCGGCAAACGGCATTGAGGTCGCCGACATTCGCATCGACGGCCGCGCCGCTGCCGACATCGTCGTGTTGCCCTATAGGGCCCAGCGGACCTGCCGCGCCGGCGCTTCGCGCTGACGGTTTCCGGCTCCGGCGGGCTCGGCTATTCTTGGCGTCAGATAAGGAAATCATCTAGCGAATATCGCAACCGAGGGAGGCATCGACCATGAGCGCCTACGTCATCGCGCACGCGACCATCAAGGACCCCGAGAAACTGAAGGAATACGGCGCCATCGCCGGCCCCTCGATCAAGGTGGCGGGCGGCGAGCTGGTCTCGGCCGGCCATGTCACCGATGTGTTGGCCGGCAGCCACGGCCACCAGCGCGCCATCATCCTCCGTTTTCCAGACGCCCAAGCCGCGCGCGACTGGTACGGCTCGGACGCCTACCAGTCGGCGATCCCGATCCGCGAACAGGCGATGGACGCGGTGTTCCTGATCGCCGAAGACCCGCCGGGGTGATCGCGCGCGCTGGCCGGATTCTTTATTCGAGGTGGCCAACAGAAATTACGGCGGCCAGTAAAAGCGCACCAGGTGGAAGAATATCGGGGCCGCGAAGACCAACGAGTCGAGCCGGTCCAACACGCCGCCGTGTCCTTCGATCATCCAGCCCCAGTCCTTTATACCGCGGTCACGCTTGATGGCAGACATGACCAAGCCCCCGATGAACCCCAGCAGCGCGATTACAAAAGCCAGCAGTGCGGCCTGCCAGGGCGCGAACGGCGTGATCCACCAAAGTCCGGCGCCCAGCAGCGTGGCGCTCAAGACGCCGCCGGCGAAGCCCTCGATGGTCTTTGATGGCGAAACCGTCGGCGCGATCTTCCTGCGGCCCAGCAACTTACCCCACACATATTGCAGGACGTCGCTCATCTGGACCACGCCGACGAGAAAGACAATCAGCAGGAGCTGCCGGCCCTCATAGCCTGGAATGTCCAGCGTCAGCAGCGCCGGGACGTGCGACAGGCAGAACAGGCAAAGCATCAGACCCCACTGCACCTCGGTGACACGCTCTAAAAAGCGCTCGGTATCGCCGCGCATAACCGCGATAACCGGCATCAGGAGGAATGCGTAGACCGGGATGAAGATTGAATAGAGACCATACCATCCGTCCCAGACCAGCATGTACTGGATGGGCAGCACCACGAAGAAGGCTGCGAGCAGCGCCCAATGATCACTCCGCCGCGTATCCGTCAGCGTCACGAATTCGCGCAGCGCGGCTAAGGACAAGACCGCCGACAGGATGATGACCCCAGTCTTGCCGAACAGAAACGCAAATCCGATCAGCGCTACCATTGCCCACCAGGCGTTGATACGCGCGTTCAAATTCTCGATGGTCGGGCTCGGATGTCCGGCATAGGCACGAAGACGGAGAACTCTTCCGACGCTGGTGGCGATGAGCAGAATGCCGACGACGCCACCGAACACGGCAAGGATTTGGACTTGCGGGGTCACTTACCGGCACCGCTATCTGGGGTGGCGCTCGGCGCGAGGTTGAGTAAAGCGTTGCGCACGCGGACCAAAAAATCGGCCTTTTTTTCGCCGGCCGCCAATTTGAGAGGCGGTCCGAATGTAACGGTGCACAGTATCGGTACCGGCAAGATCTCGCCCTTGGGGAGAACACGGTTCAGATTGGCGAGCCACACCGGCACCAGTTCGACGTCGGGACGCTTGCGGGCGAGGTGGTAGATGCCGCCTTTGAAGGCCAGCAATGGCGCATCCGTGGTATTTCGCGAGCCCTCCGGGAAGAGGATCAGCGATTGCCCGCCGTCAATCGCGTCGACCATCGGCGCCAGGGGATCGGACCCGCGTGACGGCTGTTGGCGATCGATCAAGACCGCTCGGAAAACCTTCTGCGCGATGCATCGGTGTACCGGCGTTTGCAGCCAATAGTCGGCGCCCGCCACGGGACGTGTCTTGTGGCGAAGCGCCGCCGGCAAGACCGACCAGATAAGCACGAAGTCCCCGTGGCTTGCATGATTGGCGTAGTAGATTCGTTGTATGGGTTCTGGACCGCAGCCGAGCCAACGGACTTGCGCCGCGGTTACCAGGCGGGTGAAGAGGATGATCGTGTTGGTGAAAAGCGCGGTCAAGAGTTGGGTCATGGCAGTATTTCCAAGTGGGTCTCGCCATAAGAGCCGGGTGTTACGTCTGCGTGCTTGACGCGTTTGTTTCTGCCGCCCGTTTGCAGGCCAAGGCGACCGTGAAAATGCCCCATTCGTCGACCCGCTGGTCGACCTTCGCGAAGCCGGCCGCGGCGACCAGCTGGTCCATTTCCGCTTGCGTGCGGCGGCGCATGATCCAGGCTTGGCCCTGCCGGTGGCTGGTCAGTGCCCGGGCAATCAGCTCGATCTGAGGATGCCAGGGCTGACAGGTGTAGATGAGATACCCGCCTTCAGGAATCGCTGTTGCGAGGCCGTCGAGCGACGCCAGAACCATGTCGTTATCGGCGAACAGCTCATAAAGGCCCGACACGATGCCGATTGTGGGTCGCGGGTTGACCTGCGCCAGGCTTGCTTTGTCGAAGGCGTCGCCTTTGACGAAGGAAGCGATGCCTGACAACCCTTTGCGGGCGATCAGGTCATTGCCTTCGGTCACGTTTAAGTCGCTAAAGTCGCGCAAAAGAATAGAATCCGGGCGGTAATTGCCGGTTTCGATCGCTTCCAAAACATAACGGCCGTGGCCGGCGGCGATATCCAATATGTGGATCGGCGCGTTGGCCGCCTGGACGCGGTCGATTGCCGAACGAAGCAGTTCTTCAATATGGACTTTGCGCTGGCGAATTCCTTTCCAGCCAATGGATTCGAGATAGGACTTGTCGAGCGCGCGCCCGAGCGGCGTCCAGCCTTGGGGTTCGTTGCGATAGACATAGTCCAGCATACTGCCGGAATCGAAACCCGTTCGGTGGCCGGTCCGGATACCTTTTGACAGCCAGCCACCGACCTTCAGACCGATGCGCGTTGCCGACCAGTACAAGCCGCGCGGCGACCAAGCCGGCAGCGGTTTTGCCAACCGGTCTGCCTCACGTCGCGTGAAGCCATGTTTGTGGGCCGCGAGCAGACAGGGGCGCTGGCATGGTTCGTCGAAGCATTCCAGAATGAACGTCCGGGCCTTGTCGACCGCGAGTTGACGATCTCTTTCGCCGAGAGTGTCGTGGTAGAACCCTGCGAAGACATGCCGCTCTTTTTTCGTCGCGCCGAGCCGCGTATGGAAGCGGTGCTGCGGACCCTCGTGGACGACCTTGTCCCTGCCCGAAATGAGTAGCTGGGTCGGCACTGTTATGGCCGCCGCGTCCTCGATGATGCGCTCCGATAAATCGTGCAACCCGAGTAGCAGGTTGACCGAGATCGGGCGCGCGATAAGCGGGTCATTTTCGTACGAGGCGATTCGCTCCTGGTCGTGGGTCAGTAGCTTTGCCCGGACATAGCTGTTGACGAAGAAGTCTCCTCTGACCCAACGGGCCAGGCGCAATGCGGGCCGTGCAAAGGGCGCATAAAGCTTCACCTTGAAAGCCGGCGAGGCGAGCACCAGGCCGGCGATGTTGGGCGCGTAGTCATGCGTCCACGCCGCTGCGAGGACAGCACCGATGCTCTGACCGACAACCACAATGTCCTCGATAGAGAAGCCATGGGTGTTGCAGATGTGGTCGACGAAGGTTTGGACGTCGCGCACCGAAGTTGCGGCGCTCGGGCTGAACCCACGCTTGCCGGGCGAGCGTCCATGGCCTCGCGCATCCCAAGCGAAGAAGGCGAAGTCTGGCAAATTGAGCTCATGGACGAGATGGGCCGACCGGCCGGAATGCTCATGCCCGCGATGAAGAAGAATGATGGCACCGCGCGATGAATCGGAAAGCGACGGCCACATTCGATAGTACAGCGCTTCGCCATCATGGGTCGCGAAGGTTCGCTCATCGGCTGTTCTGGGTTTCATGTTGGGGTCGCTCCTATGAGGGCTCGGTCTAGAGGTGATTCAGAAAGTCGCTAGCCGCGTGGCTGGGTCTTGATCAGCTCGCTGAGTCCGCCACGAATACGATTGAGCACCGTCACACACAGCAGCGCCGCCAAGCCTGGCATGATCCAAGAGGTCCACAGTGGCAGTTCGGGCGTGACGGCGATGGCAAGTCCGAGCGCGCCGAACACAAGCGCCCGATCGCTTTTGCCCATGGGTCCATCGTAGCGGCGCGAGGCGCCGATCATCGGGCCCAGCACACCGGCGAACTCGCTCAACGCCGACAGAAAAATGACGGCGCCGACCCACAACGGATCGAAGGGCACCACCAGGGCGACCGGCAAATACAGTGCTGCGTCCGAAACGATGTCTGAAATCTCATTGAGATAGGCGCCGAGCGAACTGCTCTGACCGAATTCGCGGGCGAGTATGCCGTCGAGCGCGTTCAGCGCCATGCGGACGAGAAGCCAGATCGGGATCAGCAAAAATAACCAACGGAAGTCGGCACCGCCTGCGACCACACCGCCAACCAGCGCAGAGCCGACGACCGCCACTACGGTAACCTGGTTGGCGGTCACGCCGTGCGTCGCGAGGCGCCTAGCGACGGGCCGCAGCAATGCCTGAAAACACGGTTTGAGGTCGTAAAGTGTCACGATCTACCTCCATGTCCCAATTATAATTAAACGACGTTCAATAAATATATGCATTTTTTGAACGTTGTTCAATTATTATTTTGTGTAGCGTTTAACATGTTGTTTTAAAGGGACTTTCAGGGGGAAAACGGACGCTCGTAGCGGCTGCCGCTAACACTGCCCGTTAGCCGGAGAGGGATAGTAGAAGTGGCCAATCGCCCCGGGCCTCGGCCACAGCAAACGAAGATCGAACTCAGTGGGGGACCTTCGGCTCGAAAGCGAGCTGCTCGATCTCAGCGCGGTAGATGATGACGGCTGTCGACTCCGGGATTTCCTCCCACTGGTTGCTGAGGTCAGAAAGCGGCTCGGAGACCACCGCACGGGCATCGGGTGAAAACCGTCTCAGGTCCGGGTAGATTTCCTGCAGTGCCTGCATGTCCTGGCTGTGGAACAAGGTTCGCGAACGCCGTTCCGTCGAATAGCGGACCGCCAGCAAACGCTCGCCGTCACTCAGCCCGACGCTCAGCTGCACCGCATCATCAATGCCCTGGTCTGCGCAGATTTTTTCGACGAAGCCGACCATTCGCTCGAGTCCCGCCAAGGGGTCCTCTTCCAAACCGAAGGTCAGCGCCAGATAAAACATGAGCTCGGAATCGGTGGTTCCCAGAATCTTCGGATATAGGTGGGGCGCGACAGCAAGAGCCAAGTCACGCTTTACTCTTGCAAGGCCACGAATCAGACCGTTGTGGACGAACAGCCACTTCTTGTGGCGAAACGGGTGGCAGTTGGTCTGCTGCACCGCGGTGCCCGTCGTCGCGCGTATATGCGCGAGAAACAGCGGCGATTCAATGTGAGCCGTCAGGTCGCGAAGGTTGCTGTCGTTCCAGGCGGGTTGGACGTCCTTGTAAACACCGGGGGTCTTTCTATCGCCATACCAGCCGACCCCAAACCCGTCGCCGTTGGTCGTGGTCTCCCCGGAATGCGCCTCAAGGCTCTGATCGATGAGGGAATGTTCGGGCTTTAGAATAAGCTCTTCGAGGTACAGAGGTGCTCCCGAATATCCTAACCACCGGCACATTCTCGCATCTCCTCTTGCTCAGTACATCTCGGTTAGTATGGGTTTATCTGGTGTGTTCTGCGGTGTAGCGCCCGCGCAATCATTGATCCAACGCAACTTGGTGCGCCAGCCCGTGATTTCCGAACGGGCTCAAAACCTGCTCTGTACGCACGTTGTGATCGGCGACCGAATTGCGCGTTAAGGAAATCTCAGCCGACCGGTCATTCAAATATTTGCAAATGCCTTGCGCGCATACTGCGCGGACTCCGACACCGCGTCGCGCGCAATACCGATGCCGCCAAGCATGAACAGAAACCCATGCACCGTGCTTTCGACGCAGTGGAACTCGGTGGCAACGCCGGCATCTGCAAGCCGCTGGGCATAGATCAGGTTGTCGTCGCGCCGCGGGTCGAACCCTGCGGTCATCAGATAGGTTGGCGGCAGTTCGGCCAGCCGGCCGTATTTCAGAGGTTGAATGCGCGGGTCGTCGATCTCGGTGCCCGGCGGCAGGTAATGTTTCATCGACCACGCTATCAGGTCGCTTTCCAGGAAGTAGCCCTTGGCAAATTGCCGGGCCGATTCCGTCGGCCCTTCCGAGCCAACACCGGGATACCACAGGAACTGGTGGCAGATGTGCGGCGTACCCCGCTCGATCGCCAGCTGCGCGGTCACGATCGCCAGCGTCCCGCCCGAGGAATCGCCGCCGACGGCCAACCGCTCGGGATCGGCGCCGAGGTCGTCCGCGTGCTCGACCGCCCACACGGTCGCCGCGTAGCAATCCTCGATCGGCGCGGGAAATTTATGCTCCGGCGCCCGCCGATAATCGACCGACAGGACCAGGCAACCGGCCTCTTGGGCGAAACAGCGGCAAAAGTCGTCGAGGGTATCCAGGTTGCCGAAAACGTAGCCGCCGGCGTGGAAGTAGACCAGGATCGGCAGAAGTTTCGCGCCTCTCTCGGCCGGCCGGTAGAGGCGCGCTGGTATGGCCGCGTCTGCATCTTCGACGGGGTTCGGCACCCTTAACTCTTCGACCGCCGCCACCGGGGGCTTCGGATCGAGCATGTAGGGCCGAAAGTTCGATTTCATCCAGTCGCGCACCTCGTCCGGCGTCATTTGGCCGAGCTCGGACGAGCCGGCGGCGTTCAGCGCGTCAACCACGGCCTGGCTATCGCTGTCGAGGCGCTCGCTGTTTTTCGCTTCGAATTCCATGGCGGACCGATCCGGTGTTGCGCTAGTCCTCGTTATTGCTTCCGCCGGAACGCCACTGCTCGATGATCGTGCCGACGATGCCTTTCGGCGCGATCAGCATGGTGACGACGAAAACCAGTCCGATGATCAGAATGAACCGGTCGGTGTGGTTGGCCAGGAAGTTGTTGACATAGCCGACGAAACCGGCGCCCAGCAACGGCCCCACCAGCGTGCCGAGACCGCCGACCACCGCCCAGATGACGATCTCGCCGCTGAAAATCATGAACAAATGCTCGGTGCCGATGATGGCGTTTTTGAGCAGCAGGAGGATACCGGCCAGTGACGAAAAAACCCGACACGGCAGTACTCAGGATTTTGAACTGGTTGACGTCATAGCCCAGATAGCGGGTGCGTTCCTCAACGTCGCGAAGCATAGCGATAATCTGTTCAGCTGTATAACGTTTGCGGCTCATTCCATGTCCTCCTCTCAGAGCTAGAATGCGCCAAGTCTCTCCCTAAGTCCGGACCACTTTTCGGGGCTCAGTCCAGGAGTATTTCTCCTTGGTGAACCTATAGTTGCCGTTAACGCTCTGGCCTCACGCCGCGTAGAGATTGATCACGGCTTTATGATATGGGGCCCACTGCCGCGGCCGGTCATTCTAGCCAAACGCCAACTCAGGCAGCCACGTCGCCAAGAAGGGAAACAAGAGCAGCAGGACCAATGTCAGGAGTTCGACCTGCAGGAACCACCAGATGCCACCGAAGATTTCGCGCAGCGAGAAATTCGGCACGACACTCTTAAGCACAAAGGCGTTCAGACCAATCGGCGGCGTGATCATGCCAATCTCCAGCGTCTTGGCGACCAGGATGCCAAGCCAGATCGGATGCGCGCCGAGTTCGACCAGCGGCGGCACAAAGATCGGCACCGTAAGGAACATCACTGAAATCGGGTCCACGATGCAGCCCAGCGCAAGTAACAGGATGACATAAAGGGTAACGATTGCCAGCATTGGCAGGTCAAGCCCGACAATGAATTCAGATAAGGCCGATGATCCGCCGCTGACCGCCAAGTAGGCGGAAAATATCAGGGCGCCGACAAGGACGATAAATATGACCGATGTGGTTGTTGCGGTTTCAAGGAAGACTTCCTTGATCATCGAGAAGGAAAGCTTCCGGCGCAACATGGCGATGATAAACGCACCCGCCGCACCAAGCGCACCGGCCTCGGTTGGCGTAAATATTCCTGCATAAATGCCACCGATCACCAGAGCGCCAAGCGCCAGGAAGCTCCAGACGCCTTTCAGCGACTGCACCCTTTCTGCACGATCAGCCCGCGGTATGGTCGGCGCCAATTCCGGATTTCGGCTGACGCGGATGTAGATCATCACGACAAAGGCGGCCGCGGTCATAAGTCCGGGAATGACTCCCGCGATGAGGAGTTGCGGTACGGATTCGCGGGCGATAATGCCAAAAACAATCAAATTGATGCTGGGCGGTATCATGCCTGCCAGCGTGCCGACGGTAGCCACACAGCCGGCGGCCAGCTTGCGGTCCACTTTGAGCCGTAACATCTCGGGGATGGCGACCCGACCGAACACCGCTGTCGACGAAGTGGTCGAGCCGGAACAGGCGGCAAATCCAACCGCGGCAACCGTGGTCGCCAGCACCACGCTTCCCTTCAGATGGCCCAACCAGGCACGGGCGGCCCGGTAAATGTCCTGGGTGATGCCGCCTTGGGCGGCAACGTGTCCCATGAGCAGGAACAGCGGTATCGCGCTCAGCGCATATCCCGACCCAATGTCGAACAGCCGTCCACCGATGGTGTCCATGGTGATACCTGGGCCGCGGACAAGGGAAAATCCCAGCGCACCGGCGAGCAACAGGACGATGCCGATCGGTATCCGCAGAACCAGCATGGTCGCGGCAACACCGAGGACCAGCGGCAAACCAAGGGCGTCGCTCACGACACGTCCTCCTGCTCCGCGGATGTTCGCTCAGCAGCTTTGCGCGCAGCATTCTCCTCGTAGAGTTCGCCGCTGGTAGCCAGTCGCAAGAATTGTGTCAGAAATCTCAGCGCCAACAACGCGCACCCAACCGGGACGCCGGCGCGCGCCCACCAGGTCTCAATCTCAATGGTGCCCAGGACCGTATCGCCCAGGGCATAGTTGCTCCACGCCGAAACGCCGCTGGTCCAGGTCAGCGCGGCAAAAAAA
>CAJICQ010000061.1_pt1 | contig 23859 bp, 20 predicted proteins | sample 9199721 | NCBI WGS metagenome assembly CAJICQ01 (sample SAMEA7708344, study PRJEB35096) | sediment metagenome | biome: marine neritic benthic zone biome [ENVO:01000025]; feature: sediment [ENVO:00002007]; material: shallow marine sediment [ENVO:03000034] sea grass bed [ENVO_01000059] ...
ATCGCCAGCAGGCTCAAGCCGGTCAAGAAGGGGAACAGTCCCGGTGCGGTGAAGATCGAAGTCGGGACTTCCAGGCGCAGCGACAGGACCATCGCCGCCACGGCAAATGCGCCGATGACCACTGCGGCGCCCAAATCCTTGCGCGGCGTCGTGCGCTCAGACCCGCCTTCTTCACCGGTGAAGTGCGCCTTTTCCTCCGGCGGTCCGGAGGCGTCGTTCGAAGTCATGGGGCCGGTCCGAAAACTCGTGCGAAAAACACAAGGTCGGGTGGGCCGCGAAGATTACGCGGCCCACCTGTCACTTCATTTGAAACGATCTTGCCTGACGAGCGATCAGCTTGCCGGCAGCGCCAGCGGCTTATAGCCCTTCGGCGGCCACCACTTGTCAAACTCGGCTGGATCCGGCAGTCCCAGCTCTTCCGGTGTTTTAGCGCCCGGCACCTTGAGTTTCTGGAACGTGTTCGCCGTCACCGCTTCGAGGAAGGCGGCGCGGCGGTCGGCCTCTTCGCCCAGTTTAATGTCGATGAACAGCTTGCGCTTCTTCACCACTTCCTTGAACGAGTCGGAATTGACCGCGGCGACGAACGCGTTCTGCACCGCCTGGATCACCTCGATCGGCGCGTCGCGGCGGATGCCGATGTTGTAGATGCCGCTGAACGGAAGATCTTTCTTGATCTGCGGCAGGAAATTGCCGACCGACGGCATCACAGTGCCATCTTCCAAGACGATGTCCTCGGGGCCGGTCTGCTGCAGGTTGCGCAATTTGCCGGCGCGCACGAACTCGATGTGTTCGTGGACGCCGCCGCCGGCAATGTCGACCTCGCCGTTAAGGCCGGCCAGCGTCGCCGGTTTGCCGCCCTTGTAGGGGACGTATTTGAGCTGCACACCGGCCGCTTGCGCGACGATGGCCGCCAGTTCGTGCCACAGGCCGCCCGAACCCGACGTCGAAATCGTCACTTCGCCCGGGCGCTTGCGCGCTTCCGCGATCACGTCGTCAAATTTCTTGAACGACGAATCAGGGCGCACCGACCAGCTCGCCAGCGACGTGCCGGCCTGCATGTAGTACCAGTCCTCCCAAGATTTCGAGGTGGCGCCGCCTTTGACGCGGGCGAACTTGTTGTAGTTCGCCGCACCAAGCCAGGTGTAGCCGTCGCTCGACTTGTTCAGGACAAATTTCGTCGCCACGCCGCCGACCGCGCCAGGCTTGTTGATGACGTCGATTTGCCAGCCCATTTGCTTGGCCATTTCGGCTGACAGGGCGCGCAGGACGGTGTCGGTACCGCCGCCTGCGGAATACATCACGACAGCCGTAATCGGCCGTTCGGGCCATTCCGCCTGAGCAATCGATGGTGTGACCGCAAACGCAGCTACGCTCGCGGCAAGAAGAAGTTTCGTTCTGGTCAGCATGATCGGTGCATCCTCCACAAGGTTTAAGCTGGGGTGGTTCGCTGCGTTATCCGCAGTTCTTGCAACCTGTCGGTTTTCGATCCCCGTCATCAAATCTTATATAAGACCTGACGCGATGTCACGAAAATCGCCCCGCAGTTATGCAGCCATTAGAAGTAAAGTTGCTGCACGGATGGGACAGGCGGGCGTTGCACCGTCGCACAGCAACCCACATCATCCGAACTTCCTGACCTATCGCCGACAAGGAGGCTCGACAATGCTCAAGACCAGTAATCCCCCCACCATGCCGCCGCCGGCCGGCTACTACAGCCAAATCGTCGAGGTCCCGCCCAACGCGCGATGGGTGGTCCTCGCGGGACAGATTTGTGTTCGTCCCGATGGCACGACGCCGGAAGGGTTCGAGGCGCAGCACGATCAGATTTGGCGGAACACCATCGCGGCGCTGGAGTCGGTTGGCATGGGCGTCGACGACATCGTCCACTTGAACGTCTATTCGACCGATCCGCAAGGCCGGCCGCACGTCGCCGCCCAGCGCAAGCAATATCTCGGCGACCATATTCCGGGCTCGACCTATCTCCTGGTGGCAGGGTTGGCGCAGCCGGAATGGCTCGTCGAAATGGACGTGACGGCAGCGAAGGTCGACTGACACGGGCGCGCCATGAATGGTAGCGCAGCGGCGGCCGCGATTGACGGCGCGCGTTACCCCATGGCGTGCTGGTTGCCGCACCAACTGATCTAAGTAGGCGGTGATGGAACGATCAATGGCGAGCCGCGACGCCGAAGACGTGTCGGCGCGCGGAATGCTGCCCTATGCGATGATAATTTCAGCGGCGATGATCCTAGCGTCGAACCACATCATCGCGCGCTATCTCAACGGCGTTGTGCCGCCGATGGGATTGGTGTTCTGGCGCATGACGATCGGCTCGCTCGTGCTGTTGCCGTTCGCCGCCCGCGGCGTGCTGATCCATCGACGACTGATCCGCGCCCATTGGAAGCTGTTCATCGTCATGGCCTGTTTGTTCGTGCCCCTGGGCAACGGGTTGATCTACACAGCCTATAATTTCACGACGGCGCTCAACGGTGGCGTCGTCTCGACCGCCCAGCCGGCGCTGACGGTATTGCTGTCGTGGTTGCTGTTCCGCGACCTGATCAACTGGAAGCAGGGTACCGGCATCTTCGTCGCTGCAGTCGGCGTGCTGATCATTATTACACGCGGCGTTCCCACCAACCTGCTGGCATTTCAGCCGAACGCCGGCGATCTGCTGATATTGTTGGCGACGATGTTCGTGGCGCTGCACAATGTCCTGCTGCGCCGCGTTCCAAAGCAGATCAGTACGTTTTCGTTCATGCTTGTGATCCAGGTGATCGGTGTGATTATCACCTTGCCGGTCTATATTGCGGAGTCGCTGTTCTACCGGCCGGTGCCGGTGAATATGGTGACAATCAGCACACTGTTGTGGGTCGGTATCGCAATCACCACCGTCGCGGTCGGTCTCACCAACACGGCGGTGCGCCTGATCGGCGCCAACAAGGCGAGCATCGGCAATTATGTCCGCTCGCTGTTCACCGCGCTGCTGGCGATCGTCTTACTGGGCGAACAGCTGCACCTGTTTCATGCGCTCGCTCTCGCCCTGGTGATTGGCGGTGTCTATTTGATGACCCGGGGCCGGGAGCCCGGTACCGGATTTAGTTCAGCTCGATGAAACCGCGGGACGCCCGCTGCGCCGAGCCGCAGCGTATCGATGCGCGAACAAAAAGGCCGGCGCCTGGGCACCGGCCTTGTCCGTTTCCGTCGATTGTTACTCGCAGTATTAAGTTACCGTCGGGATACTACCGCCGGCGTTCTCGAGCGCAACGCCGATATCGTTGAAGAAGTTGCTCAAGTTGTCACCGAGCAGCACCATCCCGATCGCAGCGACGATGGCGATGAAAGCAATCAGAAACGCATATTCCGTAGCGACCGCGCCGGACGTGCTCTTCGCCAAGCGGGCCAGCGTTCCTTTTACATAAGTTGCCATGTGCATTTTCTTCTCCTCTGACATTTCCGCAGTGTTTCAATCGTCGCTTTTCGAAGGCCGACGCTGATAAACGACGTGCGTCGCTTAATCCGTCTTGCCAAAAACGTATCGAATACTAGTGAACCGGTGACAGATTCACAATTAATATTCGCAAGTCAACAGGTGAAAATGCTCTTGAACCACGCAGGGCGCGGCAACTTGCCGGATCCGTCAGTCCGCGATCCGGTCTACACCGGATCCCATCATCGCTGCAGGATTATCGGCCGTGGGTGAACTGGTTGTTGCGACCTCGAACGCGGCATGACCTCGTCATCGCAGTCAGCCGCCGGACGGTCACAGCCGCCGTCGTGATTGAACGGTCCGAGGCCGCTTCGCGCCAGCTCTCGAGTTGGTGCAAATTCTGTTTGTCCCCGACGGCAGGTCCGCCCCGCTTTTTTTGAAGGCTGAAAATGTAAACGGAAATTGCATCCGGTCTGATTGCGGCTAGTGCCTCAAAATGTTGCGGCACCTCCGAGACTGGAATCGCGAGAACTCACGCTGCTCGCCAGTGCGAGCGTTTTGGCTCGCTAAACGGATAAGGCCGGTGCCTGGGCACCGGCCTTGTCTTTACCTTCGATTTACACCGAAGGGTCAGGTGATCGTCGGGATGCTACCGCCCGCATTCTCGAGCGCAACGCCGATATCGTTGAAGAAGTTGCTCAAGTTGTCACCGAGCAGCACCATTCCGATCGCAGCGACGATGGCGATGAAAGCAATAAGAAACGCATATTCCGTAGCAACCGCGCCGGACGTGCTCTTCGCCAAACGAAGAGTTATTGTTTGAAGATAGGCTAGAGTGAACATTTCACCTCTCCTGAATTGGGTTACCGGCCCGATTGTGGACCCCGCCTGATTTTCGCCAACTGAGCCAACGTGGTTTGCTCTTGCATCATATTCACTTCGATACACCACGTAAGAACTCAGTAAGACCGGGCGGATTATCGACGGACTTTTGGAAAACTTCAATCAATATTCGCATAAAATTATGTTTGTATCCCGTTTAGCTAAGTAAACCACCGAAATGTGAGAAGATTTCGATTATTGTGGTGTACAGCCTCGCTCTAAAGTAATTGCGTCGAATAATGTCTTAACGGATTACGCTCTTTCACACGATAATCAACGAAAATCATCCGGCTTTTCTCGAAATTCAGTCGATTTATCACAGTTCGGCGCGCGGCGGCTAATTGGCCGGTAATTGCCGCGATCCCGATAAATTGGGATCGTCTGGCACGGCGAACTGCGGGCTAAATGGAACATTCGTCGGCGGCTGACGGCTCACGTTCCACGGCCAACGTTTCACAGGTATTGAACAGGATGATTGTTACTTGGTTCGGAGGGCCTAGTGCAAATGCCTAGGGCGCCCCCCGACCAATGCGTACCGATCAACGAATTCTGCTTGCATTTTAAGCCACTGTGCGCATATTTCATGGTGTGACCCTCCACACCGAGTTTAGGAAGCTTCCTGCCGCAGGGCCGACGAGACATTCTCTAAAATTGATGTGAGATGAATCACCCCGCACGCTGGCGCGTGTCGGGTTCTCTTCACTAAGAAAGCATGACTAATGACGACAGGTACCGTAAAGTTTTTTAACGTTACGCGAGGCTTCGGCTTCATTTCCCCCGAAGATGGCTCAAAAGATGTCTTCGTTCACATCTCGGCGGTCGAGCAGGCGGGTATGTCCCAGCTGACAGAAGGCCAGAAAGTGTCTTTTGACGTTCAGCCCGACGCGCGCGGCCCCAAGGCAGTAAATCTTCAAGAAGCATAACCGCAAAAAAATTCCCAGCGGAACGGGGCCGTCCTTTGGGCGGCCCTTTTCTATGGGGCGCCTGGATATGGCTCTGGTCTTGCACAATCGGTTTGCCAGGCCGATTTTGCTAATAGTTTCGGACTGTTAAGTATATCGGTTAAGAGTCTGTTAATCTTTTGAAGGTTAAAAGAGTGTTAATTTTATAGAGAACGATATCGAAATTACGTACCATGCTGATGACCGAAATTCAGAGGGTGGTGGCAGTCTTGTTCGCGACAATCGGTTCGTACGAGACGACTAGTGTCGTTGCGGCCATGGCGATAACCGTTGCCGCCTGGGTTTTATTGTTCGCCTTTGTCTTGACGGCAAGTTCATCGAAAACGTCCTGGACGAGCTTTTCAATCGGCCGGCGCCTGGTTCTGATTTGGGCGTGGTTTTGGATGGCTGGCGCAATAAGCGTGCTGGTCGGTTGGTGGGGATTTTTCGCCTGGCGGTTGTCAAATGGTTTGATGCTGGTGCCGACCGCCCCCAGTGAACCGGCCGGAGTCGTATTTGGATATGGCGCACTTGCAGCAGCAATTTTACTGATATTGGGCTGGTTTCCGAAGCTATTCCTGCGTGGAGATGGCGCCAAAAAGCAAGCACCGGTCGAACCGCTCGCACCGCTCGAGGAAACGCCATACCAGCCCCTCTACCCGGATCTTTCCTTCGAGAATCCGTACCGCCCGGAAACAAAAACGTACGCTGAACCGCCGGCCGAGGAGACGCCTGACGAGCAGCCGCCCGAGGAGAGCAAGCCGCGGCGTCGGCGCCTCGTTGTTGCCGCGGGGATGGCGGTATTGGTCGTCGGGGTAATCGGTACGCTTGCTATATTCGTCGCACCGTCGGCGCCGGCGGCCCTCGAGCGGTTCGCCGTGACGGACCTTACCGAGAGGTTCACCGGCATTTTCGCTGAGCGCACCACCGCGGTTATTCGCGACGACGCGTTGGAATTTCAAACCAGCGGCACGGACCTTCGCGATGGCGATTTCGCAGCCGATGTCGACCGATGGCGTCCCCTGGCTGAACAGGGAAGCGCCAATGCGCAATACAAACTCGGCGTCATGTACGCCAATGGCCGCGGCACTGCACGCGACTACATCGAGGCGCATAAGTGGTTGAATATTGCCGGAGCGCGCGGCAACGAGAGGGCGATCGAGGGTCGTGAAGCTGTCGCGCGCAGAATGACTCCAGCCGAAATCGAGCGGGCGCAGAAGCTGGCCCGCGAGGCGTTTGTGTCCGCTGGTGACGTTCGTAACGCCGGCGGCGTGCCGCTGCGCATAAGAGAAATGCGGCCGCGAGACCTGGTTCGCGAAGCGCAGAGTTTGCTGCACGCGCACGGATTTGATGTCGGACTTGCAGACGGCATTCCGGGCGCGCGCACGCGCGCGTCGGTGCGCCAGTTCGAAAGTCGGGAGGGTTTGCCGGTGACCGGCGAAGTTACTCCCGAACTCGTCGCGCGATTGGAAAGGACCGACCTGCGGAGGCGCAGCGTAAGCGTCAAACTTCAGCCCGCACCAGCGGCTCCGCCGCCGGCGAAACTAGCGCCGGCGCCGCGGCGCGCCGCTCCGGTGACCGAGTGCGACAGATTGGCGGCGCACCCGTCGACAGGTCTTCGTGCCGGCGATGACAGCGGTGTCGTTTTCTCCCGTATTGACGCAGCGCGCGCCATACCAGCCTGTGAACAGGCAGTCGCGCAATATCCCGACGAGCTGCGCTTCCAGTTCCAACTCGCACGCAGCCTGCACAAGGCAGAACGTCACCAAGAGGCGTTAGCTCTTTACAGTAAGGCAGGTGCCCAGGGTTTTGCGCTGGCGCAGCGCAGCGTCGGGTTCATGTATGCCAACGGCAGCGGCGTTGAGCAGGATCTAACGAAAGCAGCGCGATGGCTACACCAGGCTGCCGAACGGTGCGACGCCGATGCTCAGTTCGCCTTGGGGACAATTTACGCCAAAGGCCAAGGGGTCGAGCGAAACGAAGCAGAATCGCTGCGGTGGTTCCGCATCGCCGCCGCACAAGCGCACCCCGACGCGCGCGATCGCCTCAACGCGTTCGCAAATAGTCGTGAAACGGTGACGCTTGGTAGCCGCCAGGCCGGCGCCAGTGCGGACGAAGCGGCGTTACGCGCCCGGCAGAGGTTTGAGCCTGGCGACTACACCGCCACCCGCCATATCGATAAGCTACTCGTCAAGCAGGAACGCGGCGTGATCGATGCGTTTGAGCGCAATGATTATTCGGCCGCTCTTGAAACGCTGCGCCCGCTCGCCGAGCAAGGTGCGGCGCCCGCGCAAACCCTGCTTGGCTACATGTACCGCGAGGGACTTGGCGTCGAGCAGAATGATTCCGAGGCGGTCGAGTGGTATCGCAAGGCCGCCGACCAGGACGATCCGGACGCCGAGTTTCTACTTGGCTATATGTACCAGCGCGGATACGGCGTACCGCAGTATTTTGCCCGGGCATTGCAGTCGTACCGCAACTCGGCCGGTAACGGCGTTGCCGCGGCACGCGTGGCCCTTGGCGTCATGTACGACAACGCTCAAGGCATAACGCGCGATCGTGAGGCAGCGTTGGCGCAATATTCGAGCGCCGCAGAGGCGGGGTTGGCCGGCGCGCAACACAGTCTCGCCATGGCTTACGACGCTGGTGACGGCGTCCCGCGCGATTTGGACGAAGCCTTGAAATGGTACCGCATGGCGGCGGCGCAGAATTTTGCCTTGTCCCAGAATCGATTGGGCGAAATGTACGATCGGGGCAAAGGGGTTCGCCGCGATAACGACGAAGCGGTGAAATGGTACCGGCTTGCCGCCGAGCAAGGCCTCCCCGACGCGCAATTCAATCTTGCCAAGAGTTACGGCGCTGGTCGCGGCGTCCCACGCGACACTGCCCAAGCATTGAAACTGTACACGGCGGCCGCCGAACGGGGACACTCAGAGGGTCAGGTAAGCGTCGCGATCGCTCACCTCAAAGGGCGCGGCGTCGAGCGTAGCGATAGGGAGGCGGTGGCTTGGCTTCAGCAGGCGGCGGCGCAATGTAACGCCGATGCGCAGTATCAACTTGCCAACCTTTACCGCCTTGGTCAGGGCGTGCCGAAAGCCTCAGCCGCGGAAGAGTTGAAGTGGCTCAAGCTCGCGGCCGAGCAAGGCCACGCCGACGCGCTGCAAGCGATCAGTCTTCGATATGCCGAGGGAGAAGGGGTCCGACGGGATGCGGCAAAGGCGCTGAAGTCGATGCAGCGCGCCGCCGAACTTGGTCATGCCGACGCGCAGTTCGAGCTTGCCGAGGCTTATGCCAACGGCAGCAGTGAAATCCCGCAAGATTATGCGAAGGCCGCACAGTGGTATCAAAACGCGGCACGCCAAGGAAGCCGCGACGCGCAATACAAACTTGCCGGGCTCTATCGGGAAGGACTGGGGGTGGCGCGCAGCTACGTCGAGGCGGTGGCGTGGTACCGGCAGTCAGCCGAAGGCGGCAACCCGCGGGCGCAACATAGCCTGGCGACCGCTTACCGCCTTGGCGCTGGCGTCGAAGCAAATCCTGCCGAAGCCGTTGTTTGGTATCGGCAGGCTGCAGAGCAGGGCGACGCAAGCGCTCAGCGCGACCTCGGCCTGCAATACCTGAACGGAACAGGCGTCTTGCAGGACTTTATACAGGCTCGCCTGTGGCTCGGACTGGCCGCTGCTCAAAGCGACGCAGAAGCGGCAAAAGTCCTTGACCGTTTGGCGAAGAAAATGACGACCGAGCAAATCGCGGAAGCCGACCGGCTGGCAAGCGATCGTCTCAATCAAGGCGGCTAACCGGCGCCTCGATGCTGGCCGCAAGCTGGTCTGCGGGGCCTGCTCTTCTGCATTTTGCCTAGTCGCCAGGCGTCCGCAGGCATTTTTTGTTTGATCTTTGCCGAAGTGGTGCGTAGCATATCCGTTGCGCCGATTTGATCGACCAGCTTGCGGGCGCGTTAAAAAATGCAGCTAAAGAGGGAAGCACCGGCCCCGCCGGACGCCGCCCAGAACAGCTGTGGCGGCAAATTTTTTTTCCGCCACATGCAGACCGACCGGCCCGCAAGCCCCTGATCCGATTGGCGTTGAAACGCAATCGGATTTAGAGGGCACAGATCATGACCACAGCAAAGTTACAAACGCCAGCACCGTTCAATGCGGGCGAATTTACCGAGTTCGAGCACACCGGCTGGCAGCGCACTGCGAATGGCTGGCTTCAGCACTTCGAAACCGTTTCGACCCAAGCCATCGGCGTATTGCTCGACGCGGTGGAGGTATCCGCCGGCGGGCCCAATGCCGGCCGACGGGTGCTCGATGTCGCTACCGGACCGGGCTACGGCGCCGGTGAGGCCGTGCGGCGCGGCGCCGAAGGCTACGGCGTCGATTTTTCTTCCGCCCAGGTCGAGTTGGCAAAACGCAAATACCCGCAAGCGCGGTTCCACGTCGCCGACGCCGCAGACCTGCCCTTCGAGGACGACTACTTCGACGCGGTAATCATCAACTTTGGCCTGCTGCATTTTGCCAATCCCGAGCGTGCGCTGCGCGAGGCCTACCGCGTGCTGCGGCCCGGCGGCCGGATCGCCTCTACCGTTTGGGCGTCGCCGCCGCAGGTCGTCGGGTTCGATATTGTGCAACAAGCGATCGCCGCCCACGGCGATGCGTCGGCCGACATACCAGCGGGCCCGCCCTATTACCGGTTCGCCGACGCGGCGGAAAGCCGCCGCACCTTGGCGTCGGTCGGATTCAAGGCCACGCGGGTCACTGAGGTGGCGCAAACCTGGCGGCTCGCCGATCCCGATCATGTGTTGATTGCGATCGCCGATGGCACAGTGCGTTCCGGAGCGCTGTTTCGCGCGCAGACGCCATCGGCCCGCTGCGCCGTCGCCGTGGCGGTGCGCGATGCGGTGAAGGCCTACGAGAAAGACGGCGTGATCGAGTTGCCGATGCCGGCGGTGCTGAGCTCAGCGACCAAGCTGGTCTAAAATCCAATGGGAGGCCTGGGGCGGCGCATATTATAGGGCGTCTTACGCCCGCATGCGGTCGAGCTCTTTGCGCAGGTGCTTCAGCGCCGGCGTGACAATGGCGACGAAGTGGGCCTCGCGGAGGCGCCGCTGGGCCGGCGACTGGCTAAGATAACCGCGCGCGCCGGCGTGCAGCAGTGCCGATGAGGCAGCGCGCAGCGACAAAACCGAAACATCGGCCCGGGCCTGCAGCACGCGCCGCATGTAATCGGTCGATTGCTCGGTTGGGGTCGCTGCCAGATCGCGGATCGCCCCTTCGAGGGCGTCGAGTTCGGCTGCCAGGTCGTCGGGCCGGTCGTCGAGGAAGCGATTGACATGTTCCAATGTGCGGTCGGAGCGCCGCATCATGTCGATGCAGGCACGCACCAGGCCGACCCCCATCCCGGTTTGCAGCAGCACAAACCCGGCGCGGATGCGCCCGACCATGGCTTCGGCGGGGACGGCGAGCACCTGGGCATCGGGCACGAAGGTTTCGGTGAAGCGAACCGAAAAGGTTCGGGTGCCCTCCAGCGCCGTGAAGTGGGCGTCCTGGCGCAACGAAACGCCTGGTGCCGCGCAATCGATCAGCGCCATGACCGGCTGGTCGCCGGCGCTGTTCTTTACCCCGAAAATTGCCCCGAAGACGTGATCGGGCCCCAGATTCGAAACCCACGGCAGTTGCCCGTCGAGGATGTAGCCGTCCGATACCCGCCGGCCGGCGAGACGCAGCGGCTCGATGCCAGCGAAATGTTTCATCGGGTTCGACAGCGCCGTCCCGCCCAACTGGCGGGCGCTGGCGACTTCGTCCTGCAAGCGCGCGCGCAGTTCCTCGTTGTCGGTCTGCTCGAGGTACCAGGCACACGCGTTCTGGCACCACATGAGAAACGAGGTCGACAGGCATTCCTCGCCAACCGCCGCCATTGCGTCGATGGCAGCCGCCATATCACCCGGCCCGCCCCGCACGGCGAGATGCTGGCCGAATGCACCCGCCGCGCCGAGCTCTCGCAAGACGTCGGCCGGATAAAAACCTTCCTGATCGATCTTTACCGTCAGCGGGTGCAGCGTATCGGCGACAACGCGCCGGGTCGCGTCGAGCGACCCGGCGGTTGCCGATAAGGCGAGGTTTCCGTCGGGCACCGGTTTAAACTCGCGGTTTCAGGCCGGCTCGACGGCCACATTGACCGGGTTGCGCAGCGTGCCGCCGACCGGCGACCAGCGGTCGGCGTCGGCGAGCAACGCGTCGAGTTCCTCATCCGAAGCATCGCCTTCCAGGTGGACTTTTACGCGCACGTCAGAGAAGCCGAGCCGCTTGTCTTCGTCGAGATCGCCGACCCCCCATACCGCCGTGGTGTTGATGTCGCCTTCGAGTTCCAGCTCGATGCGCGACAGCGTGATACCGCGCGCGGCCGCGTTAGCCTGGATGCCGACGGACAGGCAGGCGCCGAATGCCGACAGGATGACTTCGGAAGGCGCCGGGGCGGTGTTATCACCCAGCAGGTGCGGCGGTTCGTCGACCACCAGGGGCGCCAGATCGCGCACGTAGGTCAGCGAACGGAATCGTTTGTCGACCACGGTACGCGCCGCCAATGTGTTGATGCGGCTGGGATCCGCCTTACCGGCTTCCGCCAGATCGGCGAGGCCCTTGGAGTCGACGGGAAGTAGAGGGGTGGTTTGGAGTTCGGTAACAGACATCGTGATGTTCCTTTTTTATGGGTTGAAAGAGCAGGGACTAATCGGCGGAATGCCAGCGGTAGCGGCGGATCAGCGCCAGCAGAATTGCGTCAAGGGTGAGACCGATCAGGCCGATGGCGATGACGATCGCGGTCAGCCGGTCGTATTCCAATGTGTCGCGGGCATCGTTGATGGCGAAGCCGAGGCCGCTGGTGACCCCGAGAAATTCGGCGGGTACCAGCACGATCCAGGCAACGCCCAGACCCAGCCGGATGCCGGTCAGCAGGTCCTGCGCGATTGCCGGCAGCACGATGACCCGCAGCAAGGCGAAGCCCCGGCCGCCAAGATTGCGCGCCACCGTGAACCAGTGGGGGTCGATCTTGCGCAATCCATTGGCGGTGGCAAACAGGATCGGCCAGATCGCGGCCGCGGCGATCAAGAAGATGATGGCGCCGTCCCAGGTGGCGAACACGATCACCGCCACAGGCATCCATGCCAAAGGACTGACCATGCGTAAAAACTGGAACGGCAGGTGAGTGGTCGCTGCCGCCGCGCGCGAGCCGCCGATCAAAATGCCCAGTGGCACGCCGACGGCAATCGCCCAGCCCAATCCGGCGCCGACCCGATAGAGGCTGGCGCCGGCGGCGTTCCACAGCCATCCCGACTGCGCCATTTGCCAAAGGGCGGCCAGCGTTGCCCGCGGCGCGAAACCGCCGAAAGCCGCGGTGTCGGGATTGGACGTGATCCAGAACCCGCCGAGCCACCACAACCCCAACGTCAGGCCAATGCCGGCGGCGGCGAAGGCCGTACGCCGGAGCAGCGCCGCCACCGGGCGGCGGACCGAATTTAGGCTGCGCTCAGCCGCCGCGGGTGCAGCGAGGGGTATGACCGTTGTTGTGGTCACAGGGCGATCACCTCTTCGCGCTCAAACGGGTTGGCCGGATCGACGCCGTGCTGCAGGCTCGAGAGCGGGTAGCGGTCGAGCGCCTTGCGGACGTAGCGGTAATCGACCAGATCCTTGGCGACGAAGTTCGGGTCGAGGCCGTTGAGGAAAGTGGTGTCGCCACTCACGACCGTCTTGTTCATCGACTCGACGATGAGCTTGGTCGCCGACGGATAGGGGAAAGGTTGGAAATCGATCCGGCCATTCTCCCATTCGGGATGCTGCAGGGCGCCGGAGGCGCCATAGACTGCCGGATCGTAATTGGTCATTGCCCGCTCGACGACCTTGGCCGGCATCGGCAGATAACCGGCGCCGTCGCGCGATAGCAGGCGGGCGACCTCGGCTTTGTTGGCAGCTGCGTAGTGCTCGGCGCGGACCACCGCGTTAGTGACCCGTTGGCTCCACTCCGGCCGCTCGACCGTGTCGGCTTCGTGCATGGCGACGACGCAGCAGGGATGGTTCTTCCAGATGTCGCCGGTGAACCGCAGCATGCGCCCGCCGGCGAGCAGTTCGCCGGCTGCGTTGAACGGTTCGGCGACGATGTAGGCGTCGATCTTTTTCGCCGCCAACGCCGGCGGCATGTCGGGCGGCGGCATCACCAGCAGATTGGCCTCGTTTGGCGCAAGGTCGGCCGATTGGGGTTTAATCACCGGCGTGATGCCGGCGTGGCGCAGACCCATCTGCAGCACCACATTGTGCATCGAATACCAGAACGGTACGGCGATCTGCTTGCCGCCGAGGTCGGCGAACGAGGTAGCGTCGATGTGTTTGCCGGTCACCACGCCCGAGCCGTTGGTGTGGCACCACGCGGTGATCTTGACCGGCACCGCGTTGTTGTAGCGCATCCAAACCGGGATCGGTTTGAGCAAGTGGACCAGGTTGAATTTGCCCGCCGCGAAGGATTCGACCAGCGGCGCCCAGCCGCGGATAAGTGTCGGCTTGGCGACTTCGAGCCCTTCGTCCTGGAAAAATCCTTTGGCGTGGGCGACCAGTAGCGGCGTGGCGTCGGTGATCGGGATGTAGCCGATCCGCACCACTTCGTCGTCCGGCTTGCGCAAGGCGCCGAACGCCTGGCCGGGCAAGCTGGCGGCCAAGGCGGCGAGACCGCCGCCGGCCAATAGGTCGAGAATGTCGCGGCGCCCAAAATGGACGGAATCTTCGGAATGATCGTTCATGGCGGTGTCCAATCTAAGGATTGCTGGTTATGTGCTCTCGCTCGGGCCGCGATCAGGCGGCGTGCGTGATCGGTTGGGGGAAGGGATCACCGCTATCGGTGAGCTCGCCACCGAGCGAGCTCAACAAGGCCTTGCGAAGCGGCGCGGTGGCATTGCTGTCGCGGCGGTCGGATATCGCGGGGTCGACCATCTGGTCGGCGACGATGCGCCCGGGTCTGCCACCGAGGACAATAATGCGGTCGGACAGCGCGATCGCCTCGTCGAGATCGTGCGTAACCAGCACCATGGTGAGGCCCAGATCACCAACAATCCGGGCGACCGCGTCCTGCAGGTCGCGCCGGGTCAGAACGTCGAGCGATGAAAATGGTTCGTCGAGCAAAAGCAGGGTCGGCTCGGTGGCCAGCGAACGCGCCAGCGCTACCCGCTGCTGCTGGCCGCCCGAAAGTTTCTGAACGTTCGTGTCCGCCAAACCATCTAGCCCGACCAGGGTAAGCAACCGATCGGCAACCGTATGGTCCTGCCGCCGCCGCTTCAGAAAACGCAGGCCGAGCTCGACGTTTTGGCGCACGCTCATCCACGGATAGAGCGAGGCCTGCTGAAACATGACGTTCCAGCGCGGCGACGGGCCGCCGACCGACTCGCCGTCAATTCGCACGCTGCCCGCGGTCGGCAGCATGAGGCCGGCGATGATGTGCAGCAAAGTCGATTTGCCGGCGCCGCTGCGCCCGACGATCGCCAGACGCTGGCCTGCGGAGATATCCAGATCGATGCCGTCGAGAACAGGGCTCGCCCGGTACCTGTGAGTGAGCCCGCTGACCGTGACGTGGGAAGCGCCCATGGCTGAAACTCCAATATTACACTATTAACTGTAAATAAATATCATATTAACACTTTTTTATGAGTCAATAAAAATTATAAAACATAAAAAATTTGTATAATATATCCCTTCAGTCCGCTTCAGTTCCGAGCGTTGCCTCGTTCTATCGCTGAGAAGTAGCCGGCCGACAGCGATCAGTGCGCCATCGGGTGTCTGCGCAATGGGTCGATAAGGCGTTGGTGAGATTTAGGGGAGTGGAGGCGCTGCTAGATCGATGACGGTTGGCGAGTACCTGCGCCGACCGACGTATCGACGACATTGGCGGGCTGGCTGCCGGCGTTTTTCCAGCGCCGATGGATCCACAGCCACTGTTCGGGCGTATCTTCGATCCAGCCGCTGATGATGTCGTTCACTTGCTGCATGAACGCGCCCGCCGCCTCCGGACTGGTATCGGTGATCGGCGGCAGGGGCGGTAAGATCTCGATATGAAGATCGTGGCGGTTGCTTCTGATCATGCGTACCGGAATCACCGTAGCGCCGGTCTTGGCGGCCAGGACCGCCGGCGTGCGAACGGTGACCGCGTCCTTACCCATGAATGGCACCGGTAAATCGCCGGTGGATCCCCGTTGGTCGACCAGCAGCGCCACCGCGCCGCCGGCACGCAGCCGGCGGAGCAACTGAATACCGGTGCGATCGTTCTTATCGACGAACTCTATCGGCAGGCTGCGGGTCCGCAGCTTCAACAGCTTGTCGACGTAGACATTGTTGGGCCGCCGATAGGTCACCAGGATTTTGCGGCCGGTTAGGCGGTCCATGGCGGACAACGCTTCCCAATTGGCCATATGCACGGTTAGGAACATAATCGGCGTGCCCTCTTCGGGGACATGCTCGAGGCCGGAGACCGTTGTCGTCTCGCCGACTTGGGCGACGCGGATAAACTCGCCGAAGGTTCGTCCCAGATTATCCCAAACGCCGTCCATAAGTTTGCGGCGCTCGGCCCGCGACATCTCGGGGTAGATATAGGCCAGGTTGGCCATGCCGCGCCGGTGCCAATGAAACAACGGGCCCAGCCTGCGCGCGATTGCGCTGCCGGCATTGCTCGCTGTGCGAAGCGGCACCAGCAACGCCAAGCCCAGCATAATCGCCGTCATGATGCCCTGGAAAATCTGCCAGGGGCTGATCCAGGGACCATATTCGCGCCAAAAGTTGCGAAGCCTGTTTCTCAAAATCCTTGCACCACTGTTCCGACTATCGCGTTTTTATGCGCCTGCGGGCGCAGAGTCGCCAGCCAACAATTCGATCGCGATGATACGGCAAAACGCCCGGCACCGGAAAACCGCCGCGCACCGACGCTCGTGAGCTCGTGCTGCCGATAATTTCTAGGCTCGGCAGCCTGTGCGAGGCGATCCAGTGGTTTAAACTGCATTCGAACGATTTAAGCAAACCAGCGTCGGGAGGCGAGATGACACGTATCGAAATACTCAGCCGAGAGGACATGAACGAAGCACAGGGCAGCGTATACGACGAGGCCAAGGCCAGCGGCGGGCCGGTCGGCGGGCCCTACTATGCCTATATCCGTATCCCCGAGCTGATGCGTCAGGCGCAGAGCCTGCGCGCCTGTCTGCATAGCGGTCCCTTGAGCGGGCGCGAACGCCAGATCATCAATCTGGTGGTCGCCCGTCATTGGGGGGCGAAATATCCCTGGGTCGCGCAGGTGAGAGGATCGCTCGCGGTCGGCTTGGAGCAGGAAATCATCGACGCCATCAACGCCAACGACGCGCCCCGGCTCGACGATCCCCGCGAACAGGCGGTCTATGCGGTGGCGCGCGAGTTGCTCGCCAACCAAGCGCTCAGCGACGCCACCTATGCTGGCGCCGAAGAAAGCCTTGGCGTGGAAGGCCTGGTCGCTGCGGTGGCCAACGTCGGCCAGTTCGCGATGACATGCTGCACGGCGAACGCCTTCGAGATCGACCCGCCGGCCGACGCGCCGACCCCGCTGGCAGATATCTAACCCGCTTTATGCGCCCAATGCGCGGTAGTCGGAGTAGCCCTTGGGGCCGGGAGTATAGAACGTGTCCATATCCCAGGCGTTGAGTTCGACGCCCTGCTTGAACCGCTCGGGCAGGTCGGGGTTGGCGAGAAACAGTTTGGCAAAGGCGACCGCATCGGCATCGCCCGACTTGAGCGCCGCCTCGGCTTTTTCCTGGTCGTAGCCGCCATTGCGGATGAGAACGCCGTCGAAGTTGTTGCGGATCAGTCGGGTGGCGTCGTCGGGCACGTTATGGGACATCGGCGGCGGCGGTGTGACGACTTGAGCGTAGGCGACGCCGAGCGGTTTTATCGCCTGCAATAGCGTGGTGTAGGTTTCGACCGGGTTGTCGTCGAACACATCGTTGAAGGTGAAACCCGGCGCAATGCGGATACCGGCCCGCTCGCCCCCGAAGACATCGACGGCGGCCTCGAGCGCTTCGGCGCCGAAGCGCACCCGGTTGGCGGCCGCTCCGCCGTACTTGTCGTCGCGCTGGTTGGAGTTGGGTGAGAGGAACTGCATCGGCAGATAGCCCTGTCCGGCGCGGCGCTCGACCCCTTTTCGACGCGGCGATCGGCTGGCCAGGTTACGGCCGCCGGCCCAGCTTGGGAATCGGACGGATGTAGTCGCGGACGAATGCAACAATCGTTGCGACGCCTTCGCGAGCCGCCGCAATGCGGCGCGCGCCAGCGTCAACCGCCACGGCGGTAAAACCGATATCAAACACGATCAGTAAAGCGGCAATCGACAGGGTAAATTTTCGCTTCATCGGCCTTCACCCGTTTCGAACCCGCGCAGCGCAGGCGCCGATGGCGGCGGCTGGTGATTGGCATAACCTAGCACGCGTCCTGGGATTCTTGGTTAATGGCATGAGCAGACGCCGGTTCATTGCACAGCCGCATCGATGGTAAGCTCAGCCCATGGTTCGCTATCCGCTATTGGCGTTGTTGGGGTTGCTGGCGATCGCCCCTGGTCTCGCGGCTGCACAGGATCTCGACAAAGGCATCGAGGCGGCGTGGCGTGGCGACTATGCCACCGCGCTGGCCGAACTGCAGCCCTTGGCCGAGCAGGGCAACGCCGACGCCCAATATGGTCTCGCCAATCTGTACCGCGACGGCCGCGGCGTGCCGCGCGATGACGAACAGGCTGCCACGTGGTATCAGCGCGCCGCTGAAGGCGGGTCTTGGTGGGCAGCGTTCGATCTGGGGATGCTCTATTGGGGCCAAAGCCTGGCCAACGCGACGACAGACGGTCGGCCGGACGACGGGTTGGTCCGCGTCCATATGTGGCTCGGCATTGCCGCGGCGCGCGAAATCGTCGGTTGCGTGGCAGTCAGCGCCCCCCTGCGCGACGCGGTCGCCCAATCGATGACTTCCGAGCAGGTCGCCCGCGCAGAAGACCTCGCCCGCGCCTGGCTCGCCGAACATTTAACGACCGACGCCAACGTCGCGGCGGCCAAATCGGGCTGTTGAAGCGGCAAAATAATAAACGGGGAAGATTTCATGGCCGAGTTGAAACGCCTCAATGTCGGGCTCATCGGCGCTGGCTGGGTCGGCGGCATCCGCGCCAACGCCTGTGCCCACAACGCCATCGTCGACCAGCTCCACATCGCCGAGATCGATCCCAAGCGCCGGGCCGAAATCGCCGCAGAAACTGAACCCGCTTCGATCACCGACGATTGGCAATCTCTGATCGCGGACGACTCGATCGACGTGATGGTCATCTCGATGACGCCTGAGACCAAACGGTTTCCCATGGTCATGGCGGCGCTTGAAGCCGGCAAGCATGTGTTCGTTGAAAAACCGATCGCCCCGACCATCGAAGAAGCCGAACAGGCCTACGCGCTTGCGGAAGCCAATAATCTCAAAATCACCATCGGCTATTCGCGCCGTTTCGATCCGCGCTACGTTTATGTCAAAAAGGCGCTCAATGAAGGACTTATCGGCGATCCGGTGACCTGCCTGGTGTCGCGCCATTCGACGCGCCAGCTCGGCGAAAAAATCACCGGCCGCTCGAAAATGTCGCCGACCTCGATTGGCGGCGTGCACGATCTCGATTTCGTTTTGTGGTGCCTGCAGCCGCGCAAGCCGATACGGGTCTATTCCCAGACCGCCGGCAAGCTGTTCAGCCAGACCAGCGACACGCCCGACCATCAGTGGGTGATGGTGACCATGGACGACGGTACGACGGTCACCGTCGGCGTCGGCTGGATACTACCGATCGGCTATCCCAACTATGTGCAGGCGTGGATCGAGGTGATCGGCACCGACGGCGCGCTGACCATCGACGATACCCACAAGGAAGTGCAGCTCAACACCGCCGAGCACGGCATCCGCTACCCGCTGTCGACCATGCCGGGCGAGCCGGTCGACCACGTCTTCGCCGGTTCGATGTACGACGAGACCGGCCATTTCCTGGAGGCGGTCGCCTACGACCGGCCGGCGATGGTGACGCGCGATGAGGCGCTCCTGGTAATGGACGTCTACACCGCCGCCGACTTGTCGGCAGAACGGGGCGAGCCGGTAACGCTGCCGCGCAACGACCCTGCAGCGGCGGGGTAGGGGCGCTCTCTTACAGTCGCGGATCCACCGGTTCGCTTTCCATGGCAAGCACCGCAACGGCACACTCGTGTACCCGGCGCAAGGGTTCGCGGTCGACGAACCGTTGCAGGGCCGCCAAACCCAAGGCGAATTCACGCAAAGCCATGCTGCGCTTCTTGCCGAGACCACGCCGGCGCAGCCGTTCAAGGTTTTCCGGCAGGTCATAGTCGGGACCGTAAATGATCCGCAGATATTCCTTGCCGCGCACCTTGACCGCCGGCTGAATAATGCCGCGCTTGCCGCGGGCGATAAACTCTAGTGGCTTGACTACTATGCCTTCGCCGCCGCGTGAGGTGAGCTCTTCCCACCAGCGCGTTGCCTGTTCACAGGCCGCGGTATCACCCAGCGAAACGACCCGATACGGGGTCGCGAGGAACAGACTATCGTCGGCTTCTGCCAATCGCTGGCAGCGTTCCATATGCCAATGGTGGGATTTATCCCCATGACTGGCGCTTTCGCTTGCGAGAATATGGAACGGCGCGATTTGCATGTCGTCGAGCGCCGCGACTGGCCATACGTAGGGTCGATACGCGCTCCGATACTTCCCGGCGGCGTCTTTGCGCGCTGCGATCGCGCCCGCGAAGTCGGACAGGTCGACCCCGCGTGCCAGCGCCGATTGAGCGAGTTCGTTGGCTGTGGCGAGCGCCGCTTCCGCGGCAGCGCCAACCGGCGCGTATTGCTGTTCTAACAGCGCCTGCGCCTTGACCGACCAGGGCATGATTTCCGCATCGAGACACAGCCAATCCGACTGCAGTTCGCCGAGAAAGCCCGATTCTTCGGCCGCCGTGAAGGCCCGCGCAATGATCTTTTCCTCAACCTCACGATCGGCGAAAAAGCGGCGGCCGGTGCGGGTGTAGATCTTGCCGCGTTCGCCGTTGGTCACGCCGAAGCGGCGCGCTGCCACGTCGGCGGTGCGGCAGACAACCATGATGGCTCGCGAGCCCATATGCTTCTCCTCGCACACGATTTCGGAGATGCCTTCGGTGGCGTAGTAGGCAAAGGCTTCTTCGGGGCGCTCCAGGTAACCGTCCATCTGGCTGGTCTCGACCGGCGACATGGTCGGCGGCAGGTGGATCAGCCATTTGGGATCGACTGCGAAGCGGCTGACCACTTCCAACGCTGCCGCCGAGTGCTCGGCGGAAACCGTCACGGTCCTGCCGAAACCGGTGGCGATGATCCGCTTCCCGGTGACGTCTTCGAGAAACAGTCGGGTATCGATTTCGCGGCTCGATACGACTTCGGTTTTGAGGGGACGGACCGGTTCGCAATAGATTTGCGACGCCGGCACGTCGATCAACTCCATCTCGGGATAGCGCAGCGCGGTAAGTTTGCCGCCGAATACGCAGCCGGTATCGATACATATGGTGCCGTTGATCCATTCGGCCTCGGGCACCGGAGTGTGCCCGTAGACGACGCGGGCGCTGCCGCGATACTCGGCGGCCCAATTGTACCGCACGGGCAGGCCGAATTCATCGGTTTCGCCGGTCGTCTCGCCGTACAAGCAAAAGCCGCGCACCGCGCCCGAGGAACGGCCCTGCATGTCCTCGGTGATACCGGCATGAGCGACCACCAGTTTGCCGTCATCGAGGACGAAATGGCTGATCAGACCGTCCATGAACGCGCGCATTTCTTCTCGGAACTCGGGCGATTCCGCTTCGAGCTGCGCCAGGCTCTCCGCCAGACCGTGATTGACCGTCACCTTGCGGCCGTTCAACGCCCGGACCAGTTTGTTCTCGTGATTGCCGCAGACGGCGAAAGCCGAACCGCTTTCCACCATGGACTTGGCGATCCGCAGGACGTCGGGGACGCGCGGTCCCCGGTCGACCAGATCGCCGACAAAGATCGCGCGTCGGCCCTGCGGTGGCGTGACATCATAGCTGTCGCCGTTGCGCGCCACCTGATAACCGAGCTTGTCGAGTAGTGCTTCCAGTTCCGCCGTACAGCCATGAATATCGCCGATGATGTCGAAGGGACCGGATTCGTCGCGCTTGTCGGTCCAGAGTTTCTGGCGTTCGATCTCAATTTCGTCGACCTCTTCGACGCTGCTCAAGCGATATTGAAAACGAATGCCTTCGTTCTTCATCCGCCGCAAACCGCGCTTGAGATGACCAAGCTGGTTGCGCACCACATGGCCGCCGAACTGGCGGTCAGGGCGTTCAGCGTTGCGCGCCCGGCAGACCGGCTCAGGCAGCAGGAATACAAACGCGGCGGTGAGCGCGTGATAGGACTTGGCTATCTTGACCAGCTCCGCGCGATCCTCGGGCCGCACATTGGTGGCATCGACAACGGTCAGGCGGCGTCCCTTGAGCCGTTGTCCGACGATGAAATGCAGCAATTCGAACGCTTCTTTCGTCGCGCTCTGGTCATTCTCATCGTCGGCCACGGCACCGCGGCAAGCATCGGAAGAGACGATCTCGGTCGGTAGGAAGTGTTTGCGCGCGAAGGTGGATTTCCCCGACCCCGAAGGGCCGACCAACAACACCAAGCAGAATTCGGGAATGGTGATCGTGTTCATCGGCTGAATACGCCCATCTGTGTCGGCGCACCGTGTTCGCTGTGCATTTCGCCGATGTCCTCGAAGCGAATGTCGTAGCCTTGCCGCCCGGCGACGCCTTTCGCCCAGGCCTGGAACTCCGCACGGGTCCATTCGAAGCGGTGATCGGGGTGCCGCAGCTTGCCTTCCGGCAAATTTTCGAACAAGGCGTTGTATTCGCGATTTGGCGTCGTCAGCACCACGTGTTTCGGATGAGCCCCTTCGAACACCGTTTGTTCGAAGGCGCCAAGCCGGTCCTCGTCCATGTGCTCGATGACTTCGACGCAGACGAACGCGTCGAAACCCTTAAGACGTTCGTCTACGTAGGTCAGCGATCCCTGAATGAGATCGATGCGTTCGCGCCGCCGCGCCGGCAAGCGATCGAGGCGCAGGCGATCGGCGGCGCGGTCCAGCGCAACGGTCGAGACATCCATTCCTATAATCTTGGTAAAGGAGGTTTCTTTGAAGAGGCGCGCCAACAGCTTGCCTTCGCCACAACCGATATCGGCGACCCGGGTGGCGTCGAGAGCGGTCAGGGTATCGATCACGCGCGTTATCCGCAGATCGTTCAGCCGGATGGGCTGTTCGAGGCTGTCTTCCTGTGCCGCCCGGTCTTGTCCCTCTTCGTCCTCGTCGGGCGGTTCTTCGGCTTCGGTCAGCCGCTCCAGCGCCCAGCGGGTCAAGCCGCGGCGATGCTTGAGGTAGCGCCGGGCGATAAGTTCTTTTTCCGGGTGCCCCTCAAGCCAACCTTCGCCCTTGGCGAGCAGCTTGTCGACCTCGTCGGGACCGACCCAGTAGTGCTTCTGGTTGTCCAATACCGGGATCAGCACGAACAGATGGGTCAGCAGGTCGGCCAGCCGAACCTCGCCGGTCAGCGTGACCTTGCCGTACGCGCTGTCGCCCCAATCGGGAAAATGGGGATCGAGCGGCAAACGCTCGACGGCAACGTCGTAGCCCAGCGGTGCGAAAAGCTTGTCAAGAAGCGCCGCGCCGCCACGCGAGGGCAACGGCGTCAGCATTGCCTCCAGCGGCAATGCGGTATCGGCGAGGTCCTGGCGTTCGCGGCTCTTGCCACTCATCGCCGAGCGCAGCAGGCGGGTGATCGCCACGCTCATGAATGACGTCACCGCGAACGGACGGTCGGTTACGTAATGGGTAAACAGGCTGGTCTGACCGCTCTTGTCTTTGCCTCGGACGAGCCCGACCGGGTCGATATCCAATACGATCGCGGCAGTGCATCGCTCATCGGTCGCCTCGGGATAGAACAGGACGGCGCGGCCAAAGCTCAGGGCCCTGATGTGCACGTTGTCGGGGTGCTTCATCAGCAAAAAGCCCAGATCGGTCGCGGGCTGATGCGTCGTGGATATTGTTAAAATCATCGTACACCCCATCCACACGAACTAGAGTGCGTGGACTGTGTTCAATCAATCAATCGTATGTTCCCATGAACACACTTTTCGGGGCGCAGCTCAGACGGATACTTAGCAATGGCCGTATCGACGCCTTTTTATCATAAAATGGGCTGTTGTCACTTAAGGAACGCACGTCCCAACGGGGTATGACTATCACCACTAGGATGTGCTTAGCTGTTGCGAGCGACCATCGACGATTAGCCAAAGAGCCACGCCATGAGCCAACCCGCCGACCTGTCTGACGCCGTCCCGACGATCGAAGCGCCGATCGGCTACCTGATCGACACCGGAGAAACGCCGGTGTTCTACCAGTCGAACGTGGCCGGCGAGCGTACCCAATTCGAGGGCGAGCGCGAAAAGCGTCCGATGGCGATCCGCGATGGCCGTGCGCTGCCCAATACCTTCTCGCTCGATGTCGAGGGCTTCGCCTTCGTCG
>CAJICQ010000490.1_pt1 | contig 23582 bp, 16 predicted proteins | sample 9199721 | NCBI WGS metagenome assembly CAJICQ01 (sample SAMEA7708344, study PRJEB35096) | sediment metagenome | biome: marine neritic benthic zone biome [ENVO:01000025]; feature: sediment [ENVO:00002007]; material: shallow marine sediment [ENVO:03000034] sea grass bed [ENVO_01000059] ...
AAGCGGTGCACCGAAGATGCATTGCCGCATAAATCAAGCGCCGAAGTCATCGCTGTTGCGACTTCGGGCCGAACCGGCGCGGTGGCGTTATAGTCGAGATATACGTCCATCGATTGGGCTACTGCGCCGCCATTTCTGGCGCGGACACCGCATCGAACAGCCGGCTGGTACCCAGAACGCGTCCTTCGCAGACATCGGCCAGGGTCACCGAATTCAAATAGAGATGAATTTGATGTCCCAGCTCGTCCCACAAATCGTGGGTCAGACAGCGGCTGCTTTTGCTCACGCAACTCACCGGTCCGTCCGGCTGACACCGGGTGGCCCTGATCGGCTCGTCGACGGCGCGTATGACGTCGGAGACACGGATAGCGCCCGCGTCGAAGGCGAGCCGGTAGCCGCCGCCGGGCCCGCGAATACTTTTCACCAAGCCCGCGCGGCGCAGTTTCGCGAACAACTGTTCGAGGTACGACAGTGAAATTTCCTGCCGTTCGGCGATCTCGCTCAGCGGTATCGGCCGGCCGTTCTCGTACATCGCCAAATCGACCATGGCCATGACCGCGTATCGCCCTTTCGTTCCTAGTTTCACTGCACTATTTCCCTGCCTGAAGGTATTGATTTCGTATGATCAGCTATGCGGCGCATCAGTTTCCGCATCGGTATCGTCACCGCCCTCGGGCGGCGCCGGTACAATCCGTTGCGCCTGCTCCTTTTCCAGTTCTTCGACCCGCCGCCGCAGCGCGCTCACTTCATTGAGCAGGCCTGCGATCGCCCGCTCTTCACGCGCCGGCGTGTCTTGGGTGGGCGTGCCGTAAGCGGCAAACCGGTCCGGCGCGACGGCCACGGCGTCGACCGGCTTCGCCGGTATGCCAACGACCGTGACCCCATCGGGGACATCTTTAACGACCACCGCGTTAGCGCCGACCCGAGCATTGCGGCCAACGGTAACCGGTCCCAGAACCTGGGCACCGGATCCGATGATGGCGCCGTCCAATACCGTCGGATGCCGCTTCACCTGTTTTTGCATTTCGCTGTCGACGGACGGTGCGATGCCGCCCAAAGTGACGCCGTGATACAAGGTCACGTCGTCGCCAATTTCTGCGGTTTCGCCAATCACCACGCCCATACCGTGATCGATCACGAACCGGCGGCCGATTGCCGCCGCCGGGTGGATCTCAATCCCAGTTATCCAGCGCCCAAAATGACCGACCAGCCGAGCCAGGATGAACAGGCGGTTGCCCCATAACCAATGCGCCACACGGTGCCAGATGACCGCGTGCAGGCCGGGATAGCTGACGAACACCATGAGACGCGAATGGGCCGCGGGATCGCGTTCCATATACGCATCTATTTCTTCGACCAGGTCCTTGTAGATCATGACCACCTTTATGATATACAGCCCGTCGTAACTCTCTGATTTGCAAAGCAACAGGACACCTCGACGGTACCCGGCATATAGGTTACCCGACCTGTATGGTCAAGTATTGACGGAAGGCCGTCTGATTTGCTTTGAAAAATAGCTGAGTAATAGGTTTGAAATCGTCGGCGAAGTTGTGCCGGCTACGAGGACACGAATGCCTGAAGTCATTATGAACGGGCCGGAAGGCCGCCTCGAAGGGCGATTCTACCCGGCCAAAGAGCCCAATTCACCGATCGCCATATTGCTGCACCCCCATCCTCAGCATGGCGGATCGATGAACAACAAGGTGGTCTATCAGCTCTATCAAACCTTCGTAAATCAGGGCTTCGCGACGCTACGCTTTAATTTTCGGGGCGTCGGGCGCAGTCAGGGCACCTATGACCGTGGCGAAGGCGAGCTGTCGGACGCCGCGTCCGCCCTCGATTGGCTGCAGAGCATCCACACCGAGGCCCGCCAGTGCTGGATCGCCGGGTTTTCGTTCGGCGCCTGGATCGGCATGCAATTGCTCATGCGGCGGCCGGAAATAAGCGGATTCATCTCGGTGTCGCCGCCGGCCAATATGTACGACTTCTCGTTTCTCGCACCCTGTCCGGCATCCGGCTTGATCATTCATGGCGACCGGGACGAGATCGTACCGCCAGAATCGATCGAGGAAATGATCGCCAAGGTCGCCAAGCAGCGCGACGTGGTGATCGACCGCCACTTGATCGAAGGCGCCGATCATTTCTACGGCACCCAGTTGGAAGAGCTCGATCGCGCGGTCATTGCCTACCTCGACCGCCGGATGAAAGAAATAGACGCAGAGCTGTTGAAGGCCGAAGAGGCTTAGGCTCTAGCTCGCCCGAAACAAGCGACCACCGGACAGCGGCTTCGGCGCACCGGTCGTCGACGGACCGCTCAACGGCAGCCCGCGAAGGCTGCGCACCGCCATATAGGCGAATGCCTGCGCTTCGATCGCATCCCCATCCAGTCCGGCTTGCTCGGCGCCGACGACAGGCGCGTCGAGGCGCTCGGCCAGCAACCCCATGAGGAAACCGTTATGCCGACCGCCGCCGGTCACGATCCACCGGCGCGGCGGCGCCGGTAAATGCGGTTGCGCGCGCTCGACCGAAGCCACGGTGAATGCGGTTAGCGTCGCTGCGCCATCGGCAGGCGGTAACCCATCCAGCGCGGCGGCCGAAAACGCGTCGCGATCGAGCGATTTCGGCGGTTTTCGATCGAAATAGCCATTCGCCATCAGCGCTTCGAGGCAACGAGCATCGACTTTGCCACTCGCCGCGTATTCGCCATCGCGGTCAAAAGGCTCGCTGAAGTGAGTAGCAACCCAATCGTCGATCATGGCGTTGCCGGGTCCGGTGTCGAACGCCAACAGGTGGTCGAACACCGCTTCGCTGTCCGCTGCCGCGCCCTCCCCGATCCACGTCACATTGGCGACGCCGCCGACATTAAGCACACAGACCGGCCGGTCTTTAGGGGCAATGGCGGCGTGAAAAATCGGCGCAAAGGGCGCGCCCTCGCCGCCGGCGGCGACGTCGTCGGAGCGGAAATCGGCGACAACGTCGATACCGGTTTGCGAGGCCAGCAGCGCCCCATCGCCGATCTGCCAGGTCCGGCGATGTTCTGGATCGTGCAGAATGGTGTGACCATGGAAGCCAATCACGCCGACCTGGTCGGGCGACAGGCCGGACGCCGTCAGCAGTGCCGCCACGGCGTCTGCGTGGTACTGCGTCAGCGCCTCACTGACGCGCTCGACCGGTCCTTTGCCGCCCAAGACGCCCTGCAGGTCGCGGCGGAACTCTGGCGAGTAGGGGACCGTCAAGCACGATATCGGCTCGACCAGCAGGGCGCCATCGGTGCGCAACACGGCGGCGTCGATACCGTCCATCGATGTGCCGCTCATCAGGCCGATGGCGGTTACCGGGGTTGCCTGTGTCATTCGCTACCCTATCAAGGCTTGACCGGCGCCGCGAATATCCGACAGAAGATGTACCCGCTGGCGCCAGGTGTGATATGAGCCTGCCACGCCGAAACCTAATATCTTTAATACACTTGCGAATCCGTCCCAGACTATGGCCGCACTCAAGTCAGATTTCCTGAACGTCATCAGCGAGCGGGGGTACCTGCACCAGTGCACCGATCTCGACGTGCTCGATCAGCGTGCGGCCGAGGGCATGATCACCGCCTATGTCGGCTACGACGCCACCGCCGACAGCCTGCATATCGGCAATCTGGTATCGATCATGATGTTGCATTGGATGCAGCAAACTGGGCATCGGCCAATTGTCCTGATGGGCGGCGGCACCACCAAGGTGGGCGATCCGTCGGGCCGCGACGAGACCAGGCTGCTGCTCAGCGACGAGCGGATCAATGCCAACATCGACCAAATCCGGCGCACCTTCGACCGGTTCCTGACCTTCGGCGATGACGGCAACGGTGCGCTGATGGTCAACAACGCCGATTGGCTCGACCGACTTCAGTACATTCCGTTTTTGCGCGACGTCGGCCAGCATTTCACCATCAATCGGATGCTGACGTTCGATTCGGTAAAGCTGCGCCTCGACCGCGAGCAGCCGCTGACCTTCCTCGAATTCAACTACATGATCCTGCAGGCCTACGATTTCGTCGAACTGGCGCGGCGCCACGAGTGCGTCCTACAGATGGGCGGGTCGGATCAATGGGGCAATATCGTCAACGGCGTCGAACTGGGCCGGCGCGTTGCGAACAAGGCCCTGTTCGGCCTCACCACTCCGCTGATCACGACGTCGTCCGGCGCCAAGATGGGCAAGACCGCGGCTGGCGCGGTGTGGCTCAGCGCCGAGCGGTTCAGCCCCTACGACTATTGGCAGTTCTGGCGCAACACCGAGGACGGCGACGTGGGACGTTTTCTGCGCCTGTTCACCGCCCTGCCGCTCGACGAGATCGCCAAGCTGGAGGCGCTGGAGGGGGCCGAAATCAACGACGCCAAGAAGGTTCTCGCGACCGAGGCGACCAAGCTGCTGCATGGACAAAAGGCGGCCCATAGGGCCGCTGAAACGGCGCGCCAGACGTTCGAAGACGGCGCCGCCGCCGCGACCCTGCCGACGATCGAAGTATCACGCGACGATCTCGGGGCGGGTATGGCTATCTTTGCGTTACTGACCAAGGCCGGCCTGACCGCATCGAACAGCGAATCCCGGCGTTTGATCAAAGGCGGCGGCTGCCGGATCAACGATACCGCCGTCACCGACGAAAAGGCCGAAGTCGACCTCGACGCGCTCGACGGCGACGGCGTGATAAAATTGTCGGCCGGCAAAAAACGGCACGTCCTGGTCCGGCCCGTCTAGCGGCTATTCATAACCCGGTGGCGGTGGCGCTGGCTGCAATGTCGATCCTTCATCGTACCCTTCGCCTTCGCCGAAACCGGTCACCAGCCGGCGCAAGATTCCCGGGGTCAGGACCGTCAGGGGATTCACCGAGGGGGTCGGATTCTTAATCGGACCCTCGACCTTGTAGGACGCCGCAAAGACCGCATCGCCGCCACCTGTCAACAATGGCCCGAGCACCGGGATGTCGCTGAATATCGAATTCAGCGTGTAAGCAGGCGCAATTTCACCTTTAAGTTCGATTGTATCCGACCGCCTGTCGATGCGGCCGCTGGCGAGAATGCCAATATCGGCGCCGCGCCCCTTGGCGTCGCCGATCAGGATTTCTTCGTCGGTCACCTCGAAAGGCACCTCGGCCCGACGAAAGGTTATACCGGTACCCGCCAGGGCATCGGCAATACCGCTGAGCGACGCGAGCGACAGAAGACGCGCCATTACGGGGCCTTCGTTGAGCTTGAATTCTTCCAGCGTCAACTTCCCGGTGATTTTTTCTTCTTCACCTTCGGTCGCAAACGTACCATCCACGCGTAGCGCGCCACCCTCGATCGTGGTGACCCAATCGAGGGCACGCAGCACAGCGCCGCCATCATCGGACACCAGCGAGAACTCGCGATTCGAATCGACTGTTCGGAGCCGCAGATCGATTTGCCCCCCCTGCGAGAGCGTTGCCATCAAATCGATGTCGGCCCAATTCTCGCCATCGTGGACAACCCGGCCGGTCGGGTTTTGCAGGACCGTCTCGTTACCGAGCCGGATGCTCTGCAGCGGCTTGACGTCATCGATACGCACCATCATCGCCGGTGTCTTGCCGTCGTCCTCGGCGAAGGCGGTTTCGACCGGCAAGCGTAAGTCGAGGTTATCGCCACCGATCACGATCTGCGGTGCGGCATCGTCGGAAAACGCGGCACGCAACGATATATCGGTCTCTCCAAGCACCAGCCGTGCCAAGTTCAATTCCGACACCGCCAGCCCTTCACCCCCGCTTGCCAGCGTTGCCTGGCCTTCCGCCGATAATCCGGGCGCGCTGACGGTAAATCGGGAGATTTCGCCTATCGTTCCACCCCGGCCGGTAAATTCTATCGATCCTGTACCCGGTTGACCGGCGAGCTTTTGCCAGCCGAAGTCAGGCAACGACATTGTCGCGTCGGTAAGATTTAGATTTGCCGCCCCCTGTTCGGCACCGTCAATCGCGATTTCATAAGTGAGTCCAACGCCGACGGGCCCTGACAGATTAGGCCCCGCAACCAGACCAAACGTTTCACGGGCGGCATCGTCGAGTACGGTCTGCACTTCATAGCGGGTACGCAGTGCACTCTCGTCGGTGAAATTCTCGGTCCATATCAGGTCGACCGGGACGTCCGCGATAGCCGCCTCGCCGTTGGCGACCAGCCCCTGCTTATTCACCGTCAAATCGAAACGACCTTGCGTGACGTCGGCGCCGAAAAAGCCTGCCGGTGAACTAAAATTTTCCAGGCGCGCTGCGGCCGCGACATCGATTTGATTGGTCGCCAGCGCGCTGACGAGGGGAAATTCAAAGACGACATTGGTGACCTGATCTCCACCCGTCTGCGCCGGATCGATCTTGAACGTCGAGATGAAATTCAACGGATCTTGATCCAGCAAGGCCAGCGCTTCGGGCGTCGGTCCGGCGATGGTCAATTCGATGCGAGCTGAATCTTCCGGAGCCGTTCCGCCAAGATCTTTTAAGGTGACCTGTCCGGCCTCGACTTTTAGGTCCCCGGCAGCACCTTCGGTTATGTCGATCACCAGGTCGACGCCGTCGAAGCGGCCGAGGCCTGAGATGTTCGCGACCGGGGTCATCGGACGCAAGTAATGGACCGTCGCGCCGCGCACGTCGAAATCGCCGGTGGCTTCGCGCAGTTCGATGGCCTGGAAATCAGCGACGCTCGTTAGCGCCGAAATCGACATCGACGCCGACTCGATCACACCGTCCTTGATGTTCTTGGTGATCCAAGCGCGCCCGTTGGTCTCGACGTCGGGGGGCCACAACCTTGCCAACTCGTTGACCGGAACCGACTCCGCGCGGATATCGAGCTGAAATTCAACCGCGTCGCCGTCGCGGACGACATCGCCGCTAAGCGTGGCGACAGGCCCCCCGAGATCGACCGACGCCTCGTCGATCACCAGGACATTCAAGGCATCTGCGGCACCGCCGCGAACGATAAGTCCGCTTACCGGGAGAGGCGTTTTGTAGAACTCGGGTGCCGCGATTTCTCCGGCGCCGCCGGCCAATTCGAAATTGAGGTTCTCGATCGCCAGCGATTGAGCGAGCGAAAGCGCGACCGTTCCCGATAATGGCAAGTCGAAGCGATCAAGCTGTTTCAGCCGCGGGTCCAGCGTTGCCGCGACCGCTGGGACAAGATTGTCGAACGTAATGCCGAGCTCGGCCGCTTCAGTTTTTGTGTTCCATAATCCGGACACTTGGAACTGGGCGACATCTTCGCCCACGTCCAGCACGATACCGCCCTCGCCGCGAATACCGTTATCGTCGCGTTGCAGCGCAATATCGGCACGCTGGGCGGTCCAGATACGCCCGGTGACATGATCTTCGAATTCGACCAGCGCACTCGATACCGACACGCGGCGCAAGTAACCGGTCGGCGAATTGGGGTCCGGATCGCGCAATAGGCCGCCAACGAGCTGCATGCCGCCGCGGTCCGATGGGCCATTTGCAGCCACCGCGCCAAATCCCACAACGATCTCGCCGGCCGTTGTGCGCGCGACGCGCAAACGCGGGCCAAATAGTTCCAGCCCGGTCGGCGCGATGAGCCCGCGCGTCAAGGCTCGTAAACTGAACTGTACAGATAGTTCCGGGACCGAGGCCGCAACCTGCCCGTCGGTATCGACGATTTCCAGCCCAACTGCGCGCAAATCAAGCGTGCGTTCCAATCCGGCCCAGGTCAGAACCGTATCATGCAATCGGACCTGCACGCCTTCGGGACCGCCGCTGAGCGACTCTTCGATGTAAGGCGTCAAGAATGCCAGGCTTATCGGGCCACGGCTGAGCTGCCATACCACGGCGACAGCGAACAGTGCCGCACCCAATAGGGTGGCCGCCAGGAAGAGCAGCAGGAACTTTGAACTTCGGACAATCACCCAACACCATCCCGTGCCGCGACCGTTCGATGGTCACGGCGCGGCCTTGACCCAAACCACGCCATACCGCAGTCTGCCGCAAAATCAAACTGTGCCATGCGCTTCACCTTCGCGGCAGATCCCGCAAGACATCCTCGACCAGCCGACCCCGAGCGCCTCGCCCGTGGGATCGAACGGTTTCAGGAGGCTGCCGATCGAGTTGACGACACCGCAACTCGCCGGTTCGCCCGCGATGTCCTCGACGATAGCGCAACCGCCACCGTACTCAAGGCGGCGTTTGGTAGCAGCCCTTTTCTCTCGCAATGCATTGTGCGTGATATTGGGTTCGTCGCGGCATTATTCGAGGGCGGCCCCGATAAAGCGTTCGAGACAACCCTCGCCGAGCTAGCCGCCGCTGAAGCTCTCTCCGACCGCGCGGCTGTTGCCGCGGCGTTGCGCAAAGCCAAACGCCAGGTCGCGTTGCTGACCGCGCTCGCCGATATCGCCGGCCAATGGCCGCTGGAAACGGTGACCGAACGATTAAGCCAATTTTGCGATCGCGCGCTTGGGGTCGCGCTCAAGTTTTTACTGCGGGGCGCCCACGATGCCGGCGCGCTCGAGCTGCCGGACCTCGGCCACGCCGACCAGAATTGCGGATTGTTCGTGATGGGCATGGGTAAACTCGGTGCGCACGAACTCAACTACTCCAGCGACATCGACCTTATCGTTTTTTTCGACGAAGAAGCCGTCAGCACCTCGGCCGCCGGCGAATTGCAATCGGCGTTTGTGCGGCTTACCCGCAATCTGGTGCGCCTGATGGACGAGCGCACCGGCGACGGCTACGTATTCCGCACCGATTTACGGCTACGGCCCGACCCCGGCGCCACACCGGTGGCGATTTCGACCATGGCGGCGGAGACCTACTATGAAAGCCTCGGTCAGAACTGGGAACGGGCGGCGATGATCAAGGCGCGGATTGTGGCTGGAGACCAGGCAGCCGGCACCCGTTTCCTGCACGGGCTGCGCCCGTTCGTGTGGCGCCGCCATCTGGACTTCGCGGCAATCCAGGACATCCACTCGATCAAGCGCCAGATTCACGCGCACAAGGGCGGCAGTACTGTGGCCGTCGGCGGACACAATATCAAGCTGGGGCGCGGCGGTATTCGCGAGGTCGAGTTCTTCGCCCAGACCCAGCAACTCATCTGGGGTGGCCGCGACCCGTCGCTACGCGCGCCGCGGACGACAGAAGCCATTCGCGCGCTGGTCGCGGCGGAACGCGTAACCGAACAGGCAGGTGAGGAAATGATCGAGGCCTACCGCTTTCTGCGGCGCCTCGAGCACCACTTACAGATGGTCGACGACCAGCAAACCCACACGCTGCCCGACGACGACGCCGGCCTGAACAACATTGCCGCATTCCTGGGCTATCGCGACCGTGAAAAGTTTGAAGACGCACTGCTCTTCCACCTGCGGACCGTGGAAAATCACTACGCAGAATTGTTCGAAGAATCCCCATCGCTGGGTGGCGCGGGTGTTCTGGTGTTTACCGGGGCGGAGGATCATCCCGATACCTTGGAAACCTTAAGCGGTATGGGCTATGCCGATACCCAGTCCATTTCGGCGACAATCCGCGGTTGGCACCACGGGCGCTACCGCGCTACCCGCAGCACCCGGGCGCGGGAAATTCTCACCGAGTTGATGCCAGCCCTGCTCGCGGCGTTGTCGCGCACCGCCAACCCCGACATCGCCTTTCGCCGGTTCGATGAATTGCTGGCGGGGTTGCCGGCGGGCGTGCAGCTGTTTTCCCTGTTTTACGCCAATCCTGGCATACTCGACCTGGTCGCCGAAATCGTCGGCGGCTCGCCGCGGCTGGCCGAAATTCTGAGCCGTAATCCGCTACTGCTCGACGGTGTCCTCGACGCCGATTTCATGGAACTGCCCGACGCGGCGGCGATGCAGGCGGAGCTCGACGAAAAGCTGGCGCAAGCCGGGGATATGCAGGACGTCCTCGATATCACCCGCCGCTGGGCCAACGACGAGAAATTCCGTGTCGGCGTGCAGATCCTGCGCAACGAAACCGACATCGACCGCGCCGGCCTGGCGCTTTCCGACATTGCCGACACCTCGATCCGGGCGCTGCTACCCCTGGTTACCCAGGAATTCGCGGAGCGCCACGGATACTGCCCCGGTGACGGGTTCGCGGTCCTAGGGTTGGGCAAGCTGGGTGGCCGCGAGCTTTCGGCGACGTCCGACCTCGATCTGGTGTTCCTTTACGATGTCCCTGGCGATACCAGTGAGCCCTCGGCTTCCGACGGCGCCAAGCCGCTGTCGTTACCCCACTATTATCAGCGGCTCGGACAACGGCTGATCAATGCGCTCACCGCGATGACCGGAGAAGGCGGCCTTTTCGAAGTCGACATGCGCCTGCGCCCGTCCGGTAATGCCGGCCCGCTCGCGGTGAGCCTAGAGACATTTTCCCAGTACCAGCGCGAGAGCGCCTGGACGTGGGAACATTTGGCGCTTACCCGGGCACGGGTCGTGACCGCGAAACCGGAATTCGCAAAGCGCATCGATGCCGCGATCTGTGACGCCTTGGTTGTCCAACGCGAGCCCGACGATCTGCTGCTGGCGGTGTCCGACATGCGCCACCGCCATGCCGACGAGCACCCGGCAAAAAGCGTCTGGGACGTGAAGTACCTGCGCGGCGGGCTGGTCGATTGCGAATTCATCTGCCAGTACCTGCAGCTGCGCTACGCCCAGGACTATCCGGACATCCTCGACACCGGTACGGTGAGCGCCTACAACAAGCTTGCCGCGGCGGGATTGATCAAGCGTGACGTCGCCGACGACCTCATCGAGGCGACCCGCCTGTGGCGCCGCCTGCAGGGGCTGTTGCGGATTACCGTCGAAAACGAGGCAGTACCCGAAGCGTTTCCCGCGCCGCTGCGTAAAACGCTCGTGGCGGCGGCGGGTGTCGTTGACTTCGCCGCGCTGGAATCGAATCTGCAAGAAACCGCCGATCGCGTTTTCGGCTATTACAACCAGTTGATCGAACAACCTGCCGAGGCGCTTCGCGGCCGGCAGACAACGCCCGATTAGAGAAGGGAAGAGGAGTTTTTACCATGAGCGTTTCCGAAGGGGATAAAGCGCCCGCTTTTAGCATGCCCACCGACGGCGGCCGTACCGTTAGTCTGAAAGATCTAAAAGGCCAAAACGTCGTGCTTTATTTCTATCCCAAGGACAACACCCCGGGCTGCACCAAGGAGGCCTGCGCGTTTCGCGATCTGATGCCCGATTTCAGCGGTATCGACGCGGCGATTATCGGCGTCTCGAAAGACAGCGTGAAAAAACACGATAACTTCAAGGCAAAGTTCGAGCTGCCGTTCACGCTGGCCAGCGATGAGGACGGGGCGGTCTGTGAGGCCTACGGCACCTGGGTCGAGAAATCGATGTACGGCAAAAAATTCATGGGCATCGAGCGCGCGACCTTCCTGATCGACGGCAAGGGCGTGGTGCGCAAGGTCTGGCGCAAGGTCAAAGTCGCCGGTCATGCCGAAGACGTGCTCGAAAGCGCTAAATCCCTTTGAGCAGCCTTGAGGCGAACTCTCTGGCCGAGGCTGCCGCGCAGATCCTGGCGACGCCGGACCCGGCGGAGAAAGTTTGGCGCTCGGCGCGCGCCGCCGAAGCGTGGTCGCAAGGACGCCTGCCGCCAGGGCGCGTTTCCGGCCTGCCCGACCGCCCAGCTCGCCCATCGCACCCATTGCTGCGGCCGCCCGCGGAAGTCCCGCGCCGTCGTGTCAATACCGCCACCGCCGGCCGCGTCGCGCTGCTGCACGCGCTCGCTCATATCGAGCTCAACGCCATCGATCTGGCCTGGGACATCATCGCCCGCTTCGCTGCCCCCGATTTGCCGGCGCAATTCTTCACCGACTGGGTTCACGTCGCGGCCGAGGAAGCGCACCACTTTTCCCTGCTGTCGCAACGATTGGCGGAACTGGACGCCGCATACGGCGACTTGCCGGCCCATGACGGGTTGTGGGAATCGGCGATGGCGACGGCGCACGACCTGGCGGCACGGCTCGCCGTCGTGCCACTGGTTCTGGAAGCGCGCGGCCTCGACGTAACGCCGGCAATGATCGGCAAGCTGCGCGCGGCCGGCGACGACCGGTCGGCGGATATCCTCGAGACGATCTACCAGGACGAAATCGGCCATGTGCGCATCGGCCGCCGCTGGTTCGGCTTTACCTGCGCGTGCCGCGGCTTGGAGCCGGCGCAGGCGTGGCGCGATTTTGTCGCCGCCTATTTCAAGGGCGCGCTGAAGCCACCATTCAACACCGACGCCCGCAATGCCGCCAACATACCGGCGTCGTGGTACGCCGAAGCGTCGTAAAGGCACTTGCGCGAAGGACACAACGTATGTTCGAGGGGTTCGATCAACGCAACATCGACACCGGCGAGGTGACCATCAATGCGCGCATCGGCGGCGACGGACCGCCGGTGTTGTTGCTGCACGGCTATCCCCAGACCCACGCCATGTGGCACGCGGTGGCGCCGCGCCTGGCGGAGAACTTCACCGTGGTCTGCACCGACCTGCGGGGCTATGGCGACAGCGGCAAGCCGCCGGGCGGCCCGCAGGCCGGTGACCCGGATCACGAGATGTATTCCAAGCGAACCATGGCGCGCGATCAGGCCGAGGTGATGGCGGCGCTTGGCATCGAGCGCTTCGCCGTCGTCGGTCACGACCGCGGCGGCCGGGTCACCCACCGCCTCTGCCTCGACCATCCCGACCGGGTCAGCCGGGCCGCCGTGCTCGACATCGCGCCGACCCACAAGATGTTCGCCGACATGAACCGCGACATTGCCATGGGTTATTGGCACTGGACCTGGCTGGCGCAACCCTACGACCTACCCGAACGGATGATCGGCGCCGATCCGGTGTGGTTCCTCGATGGCCGCTTGGGCGGCTGGGGCACCGGTCTCGACGTCTACCATTCCGACGCGCTGGCCGACTACCGAAGGTGTTTCGCCGATCCGGCGACGATCCACGCCAGCTGCGAGGACTATCGGGCGGCGGCAACCATCGATCTGGCCCACGACGAAGCCGACCTCGACCAAAAGATCGCCTGCCCGCTGCTGGTCTTATGGGGCGGGCGCGGCCTGGTCGACAAATGGTTCGATCCGCTCGCCGTGTGGCGCGAGCGTGCCGACGACGTGCGCGGCCAGCCGATCGATGCCGGCCATTTTCTCGCCGAGGAAAAACCGCAAGAGACGGCGGCGGCGCTGCGCGCCTTTCTCAAAGAATGAAGCGGTCGCGCCTAGCGCATTTTTCGATCATTAATGTTCACGCCCCGCAGCAGTGGCGTAAGTATCGTATTCTTCAAGATTGAGGGCTTCGATACCGCGCGCGATGGCGTCCGAGCGAGCGTCAAAGGGTCGAGCTGCAGTCTTTTTATGAAGACCTTGAGCTTCGAGCAGGCATTTCAACGGTATCGAGTTCGCACGCCAGGAAGCGCATTTCGGCGCTTGCCTCCCTTGACCTAAGTGCCGTGGATATCCCCGCCCTTAGCAACGCCCGGCCGACGGCCGCGGGCAATTTCTGAGTCCTGTTTTTCCGGCGTTATTGAGGGTCAGCGCAGGCGTCATACAGGTCATAAGGGAGGTTACATATAGTAGAATAAATGTTGATAAAAACTGTTTTTTGTGGAATAGGAGTGCCATTCGTCAAGGTTAATAATTCGTTACCCTTTCGTGCCATACAATGACGCCGTTGGCAGCGGTCGGGAGTGTTGGTCCGTTGCGCACTAATATAAGGACAACAGCCGTGTCACAAGAAAACCCATTCGAGTCATTCTTCGATTTTCAGAAATTCTTTTCGCCATCCCAGGTTCCGGGCGTGAGCCTCGAGGCCTGGTCGCACCTTTACCAGAAAAACCTCGAGGCACTCGATGAAGTCAATAAGGTAATGGCCGCCGGAATTCAGGCCTGCGCGGAAAAGCAGGCGGTCGTGTTGCAGCAAGCCTTCACCGGCGTGGGCGAAAACTTCCAGCGCGCGCTCGAGGGCAAAGCGTCGGACAACGACGCGGCAACAGCGATTGCCGGTGCCGGCGGAAGCTTCGAAGAAGCGCTGAGCAATTTGCGCGAAATCGCCGAGATCGTGACGCGGGCGAACGTCGAGGCAATGAACATCGTGCAACAGCGCCTTGGTGAATCGCTCGGCGAGATCAATGAGATCTCGGCGCCCCAACCTACTGGCTCGGCGCCCAAGGGCGGGGGCAAAGCCACCAACGCCTGACCCCGCGCGGACACCGGCTGGACCGGGTTAGCGGTCGAACCGGACCGATCGCGTTCGTGTAACTTTGCCGACCGCGGCCGTCAGGCGGCGCGAACCTTGTGAGCCGTGCGCCCGCTGCCACGGCGGTCCGACCCCTGCCATGTCTGCGAGCGGCCAGACGCACCGCACCCGCCGGCGCCATGGTCGTGCGTGCGCACGAACGACCTGAATACAGGAACGATCTCGCCGCGCCAGCGGCTGCCATTGAAGACACCGTAGTGGCCAGCGCCCTTTTGCAGATGATAGTGCTTCATATCGTCTGGCAGGTTCGGTGTAATTTCGAGCGCCGCTTTGGTTTGCCCGACGCCGGAAATATCGTCGAGTTCACCCTCAATGCACAGGATCGCCGTGCGCGTAATCATTTCAGGCAGCACCGGGTGCCAGCGTGCGACCATCTCGCCCTTTGGCAGGGCGTGTTCCTGGAACACCTTTTGCACGGTCTGCAGGTAGAACTCTGCCGGCAGATCCATCACCGCCAAGTATTCTTCGTAGAACTCTCGTTTCTTCTGCGCGCTGTCCTCGTCGCCGGCAACCAGGTGGTCAAACAGCTCGTTGTACGACTCGAGGTGCCGCTCGAAGTTCATAGCGATGAAGTTGGTCAGCTGAATGAAGCCCGGATACACACGGCGTGTCATACCCGGGTAGGGCGGCGGCACCTGGGCGATAACATTACGCTCGAACCAGTCGATCGGCTGTTCCTTGGCTAACCGATTGACTTGGGTCGGTGACTTGCGGGTGTCGATGGGGCCGCCGATCAGGGTCAGGCTTGCCGGTACGCAGTTGTCGCCCCAACCGGACATCACTGCCGTCGCGGCAAGTGCCGGGACGGAGGGTTGGCACACCGCCAGCACGTGCGTACTCGGGCCTAGCAGATGGAGGAAGTCGATCAGGTAATCGATATAGTCGTCGAGATTGAAGCGGTCTTGCGTGACGGGGATCATGCGGCAATCGAGCCAGTCTGTGATGTAGACGTCGTGATCCGGCAACAGGGACTCGACAGTGCCGCGCAGCAATGTCGCATAGTGACCGGACAGCGGCGCAACCACGAGGACGCGAGGATCCTCGCGTTCGATCTCGCGCCGGAAATGCTTCAGTTCGCAATAAGTGCGCCGAATGACAACTTCCGTCGAGACGGCAACGGTTTCCCCGTCTACCTCGGTTTCCACCAGGTCCCAGTCCGGCTTGCCGAACCGCCGGGTCAGATGCTCGAAGATTTCCGCCGCCGACCCGATCGTCCGCCCTGTTTGGGTATCGGCGAACGGATTGAACGGATTGCGCAGCGACATCAGAGTTCCTTCCGCCACCATGCGTGCCGGCATCATCCAGAGACGCTGCATTTCGTGAAGGTAGTAAAGCATTCCGCTCACCGCTTGACCGTGCCGGCCAGTCGGCAGATCTTCGCGACATCCTTACGCCGATGTGCTTACCAAACGGTGAAGAGACAGATCGTCTGCTGTTTGCGATCCCGTACGTGGGTCGCTCGGGTTCGTTCCGCTGTGCGGTCGAGGGTTCGAATAGTGTTCGAGGGGTTTCAACAGTAAACGTACGGCAACGGCGAAGCGATCATTAACGCCGGCGACGGCGGCGCTGCGCGCCTTTCTCAAGGCTTGACGCTAGCCCGTCGAGACGCCGCGGCGCGGGCAGGTGTGCGACAGGAACACCTCGCCGGCATCGTCGACACCGTCGATGCGGATGTGCTGGCCGCCGCTGAACATGTCCCACACCCGGTGATTATAGACCGGACAAAGATTGCCGAGCCCGGCGGTCTGCAGTGTTTCCGGCGCGGCCACCAGCGCGTGGCGTTCGCGCTCGCCGATATGAACGCGCACGGCCACTGCCTTGGGCTCGGCCTGGACGTTCGCGACCTGCCACCCCGGGCGCGCCGACGCCTGCTGGTAATAGTCGACCAGCCGTTGCGCCGCCATTTCGAGGCGCGACGGCACCGGCGCGCTTTCATCGCCGCCCAACAACCCAAAGCGAAGCGCGACCAAGAAGGTGATTGCGGCGATGAACAGAACGTTGATCCGCATGCTTAACGCCGGCTCCTTATCCGGCCGCTATTATAGCCCAATCGGCGGTGCGCACGGCATCGCCGCCGATCACTTAAGCGTCAACGCCGGCGCCGCCCTGCCCTGCCACATGGCCCGCCAAAGAGGCCTCGAGAAACCGGTCGAGATCACCGTCGAGAACCGCCTGGGTATTGCCCGTCTCCACCTCCGTGCGCAGGTCCTTGACCATCTGGTAGGGGTGCAAAACGTAGGAGCGGATTTGGTGACCCCAGCCGATGTCGGTTTTCTCGCTCTGCTGCGCCTCCGCCTCGGCCTCGCGTTTCTGCAGTTCATGCTCGTAGAGGCGCGCACGCAGCATCGCCATCGCGGTCGCCCGGTTGCGGTGTTGCGAGCGGTCGTTCTGGCACTGCACGACGATACCGGTCGGCAGATGGGTCAGCCGCACCGCGCTGTCGGTTTTGTTGACGTGCTGACCGCCGGCGCCCGACGCGCGATAGGTGTCGACCCGCAGGTCCTTGTCCTCGATCTCGATTTCGATCGATTCGTCGATCACCGGATAGACCCAGACCGACGCGAAGCTGGTGTGCCGGCGCGATTGGCTGTCGAACGGCGAGATGCGGACCAGGCGGTGAACGCCGGATTCGGTCTTCAACCAGCCATAGGCGTTGACCCCGCCGACCTTGAACGTCGCCGATTTGAGCCCCGCTTCCTCGCCGGCGCTTTCTTCGAGCCACTCCACCTGGTAGTCGTGGTTCTCCGCCCAGCGCACATACATGCGCACCAGCATTTCCGCCCAGTCCTGGGATTCCGTGCCGCCCGCCCCGGCATTGATCTCGACATAGCAGTCGTTGCCGTCGGCCTCGCCCGACAGCAGGCTTTCGAGCTCCATTTTTTCGGCAATGGGGCCGAGCGCCTCGATCGCCGCCTCGGCTTCGGCGACCACCTCGCTATCGTCTTCGGCTTCGCCCAGTTCGACCAGACCAACCGAATCTTCCAGCTCGGTCTCGATTTCGCGCACCCGGTTGATCGACTTTTCCAGCTGAGTTCGGTCGCGCATGACTTTTTGCGCGCGCTCCTGGTCCTGCCAAAGATCGGGATCCTCGGCGAGCTGGTTCAGCTCCTCCAGGCGTTCAAGCGACCGATCCCAGTCAAAGATGCCTCCGCATGAGCGAAAGCGACTGACGGATGGTTTCGACGAGTTGGGCGGTCTCAGCACGCATGCTTGGCGTCTCTTCGATCGAATGATGCCGGGGTCGGCAGATTGACTGGCGGCAAGCCTACAATTCCCGTCGATTCCGTCAATACGGATCATCGACGATGGTTTTTTGAAAATGGTGCGTGCGTGCAGTTAGTAAATACCGCGCGCCGGATTGGCCGACTGTCCGGGCGGCCGGTACCCGCCATCGACGACAGGGCCCAGTTCGGTCGGCTCGGTGCCGGGCTTGAAGGCTTCGAGGATGACGCGCTTGTCGCCGCGCTGCGCCACAACGCCGGTCTCGGCGTTGACGCGCACCAGCCGAATGCCTTGCGGCACGCGAAATGGAATGGCCGGCCGGCCTTCCAACGCTGCGGCCATGAAATCGCGGAAAATCGGCGCCGTGACGGAGGACCCGGTTTCCTTCGGGCCGAGCGGTTTTGGCTCGTCGAAACCGACGAACACGCCGACGGCGAGATCGGGCGAAAAGCCGATGAACCAGGTATCGAGCGAATCGTTGGTAGTTCCGGTTTTGCCCGCCAACGGCTTGCCGACCGCCCGGATACGCACGCCGGTCCCGCGGTCGACCACACCCTGCAGCATCGACACCATTTGGTAGGCCGTGCTCGGCTGCAATAGCCGGGCCCTTAAATCGGGTGGCTGCGGCGGCCGCTGCCCTTCCCAAATCATGCCCTGACAACTCTCGCAGGGGCGCGTGTCGTGGCGAAATACGGTGATGCCGTTGCGATCCTGGATCCGGTCGATCAGGGTCGGTGTGATTTCCTTGCCGCCATTGACGATCATCGCATAGGCGGTCACCAACCGTAGCAGCGTCGTTTCGCCGGCGCCGATCGACATGCTGAGCTGGCGGGGAATGTTATCCATCACGCGCAGGTTCTCGGCGTACGCGGCGACTTTTTCGATGCCCACCGTCTGCGCCAGCCGGACGGTCATCAGATTGCGCGATTTCTCGATGCCGAGGCGCATCGGGCTCGGCCCGTAGAACTTGTTCGTGTAGTTGGCCGGCTTCCATTTGCCCAGACCCGGGCCCTGGTCGATCACGAAGGGTGCGTCGAGTACCAGCGTCGACGGCGTGAACCCGCTGTCCAGTGCCGCGAGATAGACGAATGGCTTGAACGCTGAGCCGGGTTGCCGCCACGCCTGGCTCGCCCGGTTGAATTCGCTAGCCGCAAAATCGAGACCGCCCGTCATCGCCAAGACGCGCCCGGTATGGGGATCAAGCGCAACAATCGCGCCATTTACATCGGGGATCTGCCGCAGGCTCCAGGTATCGGCCGGGTAAGGCTCGCCCTCGCTGTCGGCAGCCACCGCCTCGACCAACACGACATCGGCGACGGCCAACACCTGCGACACTTTCTTTACGCTAGGGCCGCGCTTTTGTCCTTCGACCCAGGCCCGCCCCCACTTGAGTTCGGACAAGGGCACCCGCCCTTTGCGACCGTCGGCGAACCCGACAACCGCGGCTTTTTCCGCGTCATCGACGCTCAAGACGACCGCGAGCTGCCAATCGCCGCTGCCCGGCGGCACGGCGACTTCTGCCAGTCCCTTGGCCCAGTCGTTCATGGTCGCCAATGTCGCGACCGGTCCGCGCCACCCATGGCGGCGGTCGTAGGTGATCAAACCGGTGCGCAATTCCCGTTCGGCGATCCGCTGCAGACGCGGGTCGAGCGTGGTTCGCACTGACAGTCCGCCCTTATACAAGGCGGCGTCGCCGTAGCGCTCGGCCAGCTCACGGCGCACTTCCTCGGCGAAGTATGGCGCGTCGATGGTGGCGCCGCCATTGGTGCGGGTGACCTCCAGTGCTGAGAACCGCGCCCGTTCGCCAGCTTGTGCCGGCAAGTAGCCGTCTTCCACCATGCGGCCGATCACATAATTGCGCCGCTGGACCGCCGCATCGTAATAGCGCAAGGGATTGTAATTGTTCGGCGCTTTGGGCAGCGCGGCGAGAAACGCCGCCTCTTCGACCGTCAATTCGTCGAGCGATTTACCGAAATAGTTGTTCGCCGCCGCCGCGACGCCATACGATCCGAAACCGAGATAGATCTCATTCAGATAAAGCTCGAGGATCTCGTCCTTCGAGAACGCGCGCTCCATGCGGAACGAAATAATCGCTTCGCGAATTTTCCGGGTCAGAGAAACGTCCTTGGCGAGCAGAAAATTTTGCGCGACTTGTTGCGTAATTGTCGAGGCGCCTTCCGGCCGGCGGCCCTTGCCGTAGTTGCGCAGGTTGGTGATTGCCGCCCGCGCCACGCCGACCACGTCGACGCCGGGGTGGCGGTAGAAGTTCTTATCTTCGGCCGACAAGAAAGCGTTGATGACCTGCTTGGGCATCGCCGATACCGGCACGAACATGCGCCGCTCGACGGCGTACTCGGCGAGCAGACTGCCGTCGCCGGCATGCACGCGCGTGGTCACCGGCGGACGGTAATCAGCCAACTGCCGGTAATCCGGCAGGTCGCGGCCGAATTCCCAGAACACCCAGATCGCGCCGCCAGCGGCGATTAGGCAGCCCAACAACATGACGCCGAAAAGATATCCAACCCAACGCAGCATACTATTCCGTTCGATCTACAGTGCCGGCGCCCCTTCCGGTCCCCTGTCACGCCCCGCCATAAGACATCATGTCGGTCTTAACACACTATGATTGTGGCAAACTTATGAAATACCTGAATCATTAACGCACGGCAGCGCTTCTATTCGTTTCCAGATACTGGATCACAGCGCGCGCTATCGCCGCACTCAAGGCGCGGCGGTACTTAGCATCCCGCAGCCGGCGTTCGTCCTGCCGGTTGGTGACGTAACCCAATTCGATCAAAACCGACGGTACATCGGGCGCCTTCAACACCGCGAAACCGGCCGACCGCCATGGCCGTTTGACCAGCCGCGCCGACTGTCCGACTTCCTTAACCATGATATCGCGGGCGAAACGCACCGACAGTTCGTTCGTCTTCGCCTGAGCAAAGTCGATCAAGATATTCTGAACGTCGTCGCTGTAGGGGCTCAGATTGAGCCCGCCAATGACATCGGCCTTGTTTTCCTTGGCCGCTAACGCGTCCGCTTCCGCGTCCGACGCCTTTTCGGAAAGGGTGTAGGCCGAAAAACCTTGGATCGAGGGAATGTCATGGCTGTTTACGTGCAGCGACAGAAACAAGTCGGCGTCGGCGCGGCGCGCCGCCTGCACCCGCTCGCGTAGCGGCAGAAAGATATCGCGCTCGCGCGTCAGTACAGCCTTTACCCGCCCGCCGGCCTCCAATTGCCGCTTTATTTCCTTTGAATAGGCCAAAACGATGTCTTTTTCGAATACCCCGGAACGTCCCACTGCGCCAGGATCCACACCACCGTGACCGGGATCGAGTACCACTACCGGGATCGCGCGTTGCGGTGGCGCCGTCCGCAGCGGCGGATCGGGTCGCGGCGCCGGAACGGCGAGCGGCGGCGTCAGCTGCAAGGCCGCCATAAACCCGGCGCGGTCGGTTGGCGCCAAGTCGACCACCAGGCGCCACGGTTTCCCCTCGACCGGTTCGAGTGTGAAGCTGCGCAGAACCTTTGCCGATTTTTGCAGATCGAGCACAAACCGGCTGGTGCCCGGTCGGAAAAGGCCATAGCGCAACCGCTCGATCAGCCCGCCATGCGCGTTCAGGCGGTCGGTCGGCAATGCGAATACGACCTCCGGTAAATCGATCACAATGCGAAACGGATCGGGCAGGCCGAATATGCGGGCCTCGACCTTGTCGCTGACTTCGATCACGAAACGTGTGCCGTCTTCGCGGATCCCGATGCGCAAATCATTGACTTCCGGGGCGGCGGCGGCCGAACTTGGAAACTGGGCAGCCGCCAGAATCGCCCCCAAAACCACCGCTACAACCGGAAAACGGCCAGTTCGGCGCAGGGTCCGACCGCGATTTTCGCTAACGCCAGAGTTCATGGATATAAGCTATATCCCCACGCAACACCGCGTCGCAACACACTTCCTTGCCAGACATAGCGTTAATTACGTTGTCGAAGCAGGTGCGCATCGCTATCTTTAAGGCAGCGAACAGCTGTGATCGCCGCAACTGTCGGGTGTTTGTGTTAAGCGGCTCGTGCCTGCGATATCGGCCAACTGACAAGGATTGGGCCGGTTTTAGGGGCGGGGCGCCTTGCAGGACACGGCAGAGGCGATGATAGTTTTGGTGTAACATCGAAGCCTGTCTCGAGAGCCATTGCTCTTGTGACGCGGCGGCCGACTAAAATCTCACCGTACTGGCGCCTTCATGCGCCGTTCGACGGTTGGAGAGCGGTCCCAAGCTTCGCACAGAGCGGTATCCACCATACCCATTGTTCGCGTGGGTGGTGTGTGGCTCTTCCGCGGAGCGAATAAATGCCAAGAAGAATGCTGATCGACGCGGCCCATGCGGAAGAAACCAGGGTCGTCGTTGCTCAAGATAATGAACTTCTCGAATTTGATTACGAAACAACTACAAAAAGCCAGCTCAAAGGCAATATTTACCTCGCCAAAGTGACCCGGGTCGAACCGTCCCTGCAGGCCGCGTTCGTCGATTTCGGCGGCAACCGCCACGGCTTTCTCGCCTTCAACGAGATCCATCCCGACTACTATCGTATTCCGGTGGAAGACCGCGAAGCGTTGATCGCTGAATCGGATGCCCCTGACGCCGACGACTTGGACGACGAAGAGCCCGATCTGACGGCTAGCGGCGAGGAAAACGGGTCCGAATCGGAGAACAAGGCGGTTGAGGTTCTCGGCGATAATGCCGAGGACGACATCGCCGAACTGGGCGACGCCCACCGGCGCCGTCTGCGCCAATTGACCCGCATGTACAAGATCCAGGAGGTCATCAAGCGGCGGCAGATTCTTTTAGTGCAGGTGGTCAAGGAAGAACGCGGCAACAAGGGCGCCGCATTGACCACGTATCTATCTCTGCCCGGCCGGTATTGCGTGTTAATGCCCAATACCTCGCGCGGCGGCGGAATCAGTCGCAAAGTCTCCAATCCGGCCCACCGCAAGCGGATGAAAACGATCATGGCCGACCTCGAAATCCCCGAGGGTATGGCGGTGATCATGCGAACCGCGGGGGTCGAGCGGACCAAGGCCGAGGTTCGCCGCGATTACGAATATCTGCGGCGCACCTGGGACGATATCCGCGAGCAAACTTTGCAATCGTCGGCGCCAGCGTTGATTTACGAAGAAGGCGACGTGGTCAAACGGTCCCTGCGCGACGTCTACAACCGCGAGATCGAGGAAATCATCGTCGACGGCGAGGCGGCCTACAAGGCCGCGCGAACACTCATGCGCACGATGATGCCGTCGCACGCCAAGCGCGTCAAAAAATACGCCGACGCCGACGTGCCACTGTTTCACCGCTACAAAATCGAGCAGCAGCTCGACGAGATCTACGAGCCGATCGTGCATCTGCGCTCGGGCGGTTACATCGTCATCAACCCGACCGAGGCGTTGGTCGCCATCGACGTGAACTCGGGCCGGTCGACGCGCGAGCGCAACGTCGAACAGACGGCGCGGCGAACCAACCTGGAAGCCGCCGACGAGGTAGCGCGCCAATTGCGCCTGCGCGATCTGGCCGGTTTGATCGTAATCGACTTCATCGATATGGACGAAAACCGCAACAACGCTGCGGTGGAACGGCGCATGAAAGAAGCCATGAAGGCCGATCGGGCGCGCATTCAGATCGGCCGCATTTCGCCGCTCGGCTTGCTGGAACTATCGCGCCAACGGTTGCGACCCAGTATCCACGAAGCTAGCGCCCAGGTTTGCGTGGCATGCGGCGGCAGCGGATTTGTCCGCTCTACGGAATCGACCGCGTTGCGTGTGCTCCGGGCGATCGAGGAAGAGGCCATCCGCAACCGATCGAGCGCGGTAACGGTCAAAGTACCCGCCGATGTCGGGCTCTATATCCTCAATCAGAAACGCGACATGATTGTCGATATCGAGACCAGCTTCAATCTCAAGGTTTTTGTCGCCGTCGACTCCGAGTTAACGCCGCCGGACTTCATTATGGAACGGCTGAATGTGGGCGCCGCAGAAGGCGAAACCGTCTCGGAAGTCATCGACAGCCGGGTCGCCGAGACAGCGGCGCGCGAAGCAGAAGAGCGCACCCGCCGCCGCCGGCCGAGGCGCCGCGACAGCGAGCCGGAG
>CAJICQ010000314.1_pt1 | contig 23468 bp, 22 predicted proteins | sample 9199721 | NCBI WGS metagenome assembly CAJICQ01 (sample SAMEA7708344, study PRJEB35096) | sediment metagenome | biome: marine neritic benthic zone biome [ENVO:01000025]; feature: sediment [ENVO:00002007]; material: shallow marine sediment [ENVO:03000034] sea grass bed [ENVO_01000059] ...
GGCCTGTTCACCGGCGGATTGGGCGCCCATTACGGCGCCGAGCGGCTGGGCTGCACGGTGATTCCGGTCTCGGGCGGCCAGACCGAACGGCAGGTGCAGCTGATCGCCGATTTCGCGCCCGACATCATCATGTGCACGCCGTCTTATATCCTCAACATTGCCGACGAAATGGCGCGCCAGGGCATCGACCCCGCGGCGACGTCTTTGCGTATCGGCATTCATGGCGCCGAGCCGTGGACCGAGGCGATGCGGGCGCAGATCGAAGCGCGCCTCGGTATCGACGCCGTCGATATCTACGGCCTGTCGGAAGTGATCGGCCCCGGCGTCGCCAACGAGTGTGTCGAGACCAAGGACGGCCCGGTCATTTGGGAGGACCATTTCTACCCCGAAATCGTCGACCCGGGGAGCGAGGCTGCGCTGGCCGACGGTGAATTCGGCGAGCTCGTCTTCACCACGCTCACCAAGCAGGCGCTGCCGGTGATCCGCTATCGCACCCGCGATCTGACCCGTCTGCTGCCGCCGACGGCGCGCTCGATGCGCCGCTTCGAGAAAGTCACCGGGCGCTCGGACGATATGCTGATCATCCGCGGCGTCAACGTGTTCCCCAGCCAGTTCGAGGAGTTGCTGCTGAATGACCGACGGCTGTCGCCGCACTATGTCCTGGAAGTGCGCAAGGAAGGGCCGCTCGATGCGTTGACCCTGCGGGTCGAGCCGCGCAGCCCACACGACGACGCCGCGCGCCGAACAATTGCCAGCGAATTGGCGCACCACATTCGCTCGCTGATGGGGATCGCCGTCGACATCGACGTCGCCGAGATCGGCGGCGTCGCGCGGTCGGAAGGCAAGGCGCAGCGGGTCATCGACCTGCGGGCGACAGACTGAACCGCCAGTTCGTTAGCGCCGAGAGTTTATTTGCCCTCCTCCCCCGATACCGCGCGCGCGCCGACCCATCCGCCGATCGTACTGCTCGGTGCGCTGGCGGCGGCCGGGCCGATGGCCTTGAGCATTCACGTGCAGTCGGTGCCGGCGATCGCCCGCGACTTGAACGCCAGCTATACCTCGGCGCAACTCACGGTGTCGCTGTTCCTGCTGACCTTTGCCTCGGCGCAACTTTTCATCGGCCCGCTATCCGACAAGATCGGCCGCCGCCCGGTCATACTGGGCGGCGTCGTTCTGATGGGCGTCGCCACCCTGGGCGCCACCGTCGCGCCGTCGATCGAACTGTTGATCGCCGCGCGCATCCTCCAGGCGTTCGGCGCCTGCGCGACCCTGGTGGTGCCGCGCGCGGTAGTGCAGGACATCTACTCGGGCGCCGAAGCCGCCCGCATCATGGCGGTGGTCGCGATGATCCAGTCGATCGCGCCGTTGACCGCGCCGATCATCGGCGGCGTGCTCGACGCGCTGCTCGGCTGGCGCGCCATCTTCGGCTTTCTGGCGATCGTCGCCGGAACCCTGGGCGTGTGGTCGGTGTTCGCGCTCACCGAGACCCGACCGCTGGAGGCCGACGGGCGCAGCGCGCCGTGGCGCGACATTTTCGCCCGCTACGGCAGGCTGCTCTCGTCGCGGGTTTATGTCGGCTACACGCTGGCCTTCGCGGCGGGAACATCGGGCTTCTTCGGTTTTCTCGCCGTCGGCCCGGCGCTGATCATCGGCGGATACGGCTTCGCCCCGATCGTCTTCAGTGTCTTATTGATGCTGATCACGATTCAGTTCCCCGCCGGCAATTTCATGGCGAGCCGGATGGCGACGCGCATGGGGATCGACCGCACCCTGCTGTGGGGCGCAGCAATTGGCATTGCCGCCGCGATTGCGTTGTTGGTGCTATCCCCGGTGTTGTCGCTCTGGGCGGTGATGGTGCCGATGGTTGTCTACGCATTTTCCAACGGAATATTGTTTCCCAACGCGATGGCGGGCGCGGCTGGGGTCGACCGGCGCATCGCCGGAACCGCGGCGTCGTTCGCCGGATTTAGCCAGCTCGGTATCGGCGCGGTGGTGGCGTTTGTGATTAGCACCCTGCCGACCGCAACGATCCTGCCCTACGCGATCACCCTGGTCTTTCTTGCGGTCGCTGCATTGGCCGGGGTGGGGCTGGTTTATTCGCACCGCCGCGTGCGCTAGAACAAAATGCGACGCCATGCCAGCCGAGCCCCCCCGCCTGAATGCCTTCGGCCAGCCGATCGGACCCGAACTGACCGGCTGGACGCCGCCGCCCCTGCCGCCGCGCGAGGCGATCGAGGGACGCTATTGCCGGATCGAACCGCTCGACCCCGAACGCCATGGCGCCGAACTGTTCGCGGCATTCGCCGCCGACCCTGAGGGCCGCAACTGGACCTATCGCTTCGAGGAGCCGTTTGAAGACCAAGCGGCGTTGACGCGCTGGCTGGTCGAAATCGCGGCGCAGAGCGACCCGATGTTCTTCGCCTATATCGACCTGGCGAGCGGCAAGGCGGTCGGCAACGGCGCCTTCATGCGCATCGATGCCAACGCCGGCTCGATCGAAGTGGGGTCGATCATGTTCTCGCCGCTGATGCAGCGCACCCGCGTCGCCACCGAGGCGATGTACTTAAAAATGAAACGCATATTCGAACTGGGATATCGCCGCTACGAGTGGAAATGCGACGCGCTCAACGCGCCGTCACGTGGCGCCGCCCAGCGGCTGGGGTTCAGCTACGAAGGGGTGTTCCGCCAGGCGACAGTTTACAAGACCCGCAGCCGTGACACCGCCTGGTACGCTTGCATCGATTGCGAGTGGCCGCGCCTGCGCGACGCCTTCGAGACCTGGCTCGATCCGGCCAATTTCGACACTGACGGCCAGCAGAAACAGAGCCTCAGCCATCTCACCGCGCCGATTCTGGTGGCGACAGGTTGAACGGCGATACCAGCTTTATCGACCAGCCGTTTGGTCGCTGACGAGAGGATCCTGCGCAGCATGGTTTTCCCACATGGGAAAGATCGACATGAGATCGCGGTTCAGCAGGGTTTGTAGAAACGCAACGCCGACCGTTGGTTTGCGATAGTGGAGGTAGGACTTCACCGCGAACACGTCCGGGTTCAGCCCGTAGACCATCGGATTTATCTCCACCTCGCTGTCGAACGCCGGGACCGGGTGATGGTCGAAGATCTGGTAGCGCAGGTGCGGCGGCAGGGTCGCAATCTGGACAATGTAGGCGATGTATTCGTGTGCCAATCGCGAAGGCTCGACGATTTGAAAATTGTCCTCGGCGATGGCGTGGGCGACCTCGTGGGCGACGACGCTGCGGAACAGCGCGTCGTTGTAGGGGATGCCAAAGATCGGTTTTTTCGCCGCCATCTGGCGCTGACCGGCGATCGAGGTCACCAGGATACGGTTGCGAGCCGCGTCGAACTGCCCGAGCACACGGAACGACGGGTTCTCTGTCGAGTGGACAAACACCGTGTCGAGGACGTCGATCTGCATCACCGTGTCGACGGTAAATCCCTGCTGCGCCAGGAACGCAACGGCGTCGGCGGCGCCAGCGCAGGCCAGATAGGCGTCGTAGGTGCTGTCGGCGTAAACCGTGGTGTTGGTGCCACCGCAGCGGCGTTCGGCGGCGGCGGCAGGATGGGCGAGTGTGGCGGCGACAACCGCGAGGCAAAGTAAGAAACGCATATGTACCTCCATGGGTACCGTTGGTTCTCCCTCTGACCTCCCACCGGATCACTGTCTTGGTTCGACGTTTGACATACGCCAGTACGTTCCATCCTCGCCCGATTATGGTTAACAAGTGGTAAACGCCCGCCGGGCGCTTTGCCAGCACCTCAACCAGCCGCGCGCCGGCGGGTTGACTCAATTGTGCTGCGATGGATAGCTCGGCGGCGCGTCAACCACGGCAAGACGGACGGCAAAGCAATGATTACCAAAGGCATCAAGGAACTGTGCGCCGAAGCGGAGCAGGAAATCGAAACCCTGACGGTCGAGCAGGTGCTCGAGGTTCGCGACAATCCCGACGTGGTGCTGGTGGACATTCGCGACATTCGCGAACTGTGGCGCGACGGCACAATTCCTGGCGCGATCCATGCGCCCCGCGGCATGCTGGAGTTCTGGGTCGATCCCGAAAGCCCGTATTATCGCGAGGATTTCGGCTCGGGGAAGAAGTTTATCTTCTACTGCGCCGGCGGCATGCGCTCGGCATTGGCGGCACAATCGGTGCACCGCATGGGGCTCGCCCCGGTGGCCCACATGGCCGGCGGTTACGGCGCCTGGGTCGCGGCCGAAGGCCCGACGGTGGAAAAAGAAGCCAAGCTGCCGAAACCAAAGACCGAATAGGGCCGCCGCTACGACGCCTCGCCCGCTTGCAGGCGCAGCTGGTCGAACTGATCGGTCAGGCGCGAGCCTTCGTAAAACGCTGCCCGGTAGGCCGGGCGGGCTTTGATGCGCGCGAACCAACCGGCCACGCGCGGCGAGCTGGCCCAAAGGTCGGCCATCCCGAGGTCTTCCATGCGCTGGAACAACGGCGCCACGCAGATATCGGCAATCGTGTACTGCGCGCCCACCAGCCACGGCCCGTTGGCGAGCGCCTTCTCCATGCGCGCGACGGTCATCTCCAGTTGCCGGATCGAATTGTCGTATTCCGCGTCGCTGAAGCCGGTGCGGTTGAGGCGCATGAAGAAATCCCGGCGCAAGGTATTGCGATCGCGAAAGGCCGCGTATTCCTCCTCGCTCATCGCCTTGAAGCGCTCGAGAAAGACGTTCTGGAAACTCGGCACGCGGACCGCCATCGACGGCACTTCGTCGATAAACCGCAGCCACGCGCGCATCTCGGCCCGCGCGACGGGATCGTCGGGGGTCAGTTTCGGCTCGCCCGGCCACACTTCGTCGACGTACTCGCACATGACCGACGATTCGATGATCGGCCGGCCGTCATGGACAAAGGCCGGCACCACGCCATTGGGGTTGATGGCGAGATATTCCGGCGACAGGTTTTCCGCGTTCAGCAGGTCGACCGGGCGGCTCTCCCACGCGACCCCCTTCTCGGCCAGGCAAATCCGCACTTTCTGGCTGCAGGTGGACTTGTCGTGGTGATAGAGCACCAGGGTCATCGCATATCTCCACAGGAACGATCACCGGAAGATATAGCACAGCCGGTTCGGCAAGGCCGAACCGCGCACGCCGGGTCGGCGGTTTCGCGCGGTTTGCCTATTCAGCGGCTTCGGCGGTATCGCTATCGGCGAAGGCCGGTATGATCTCAGCCGAGAACCGGCGCAAGCCTTCGATGCCCGACCCGCCGTCCGACAGCAGCAGATAGCGCACGCCGCCGTCGCGCAAGCGGGTGATCTTTTCAGCAATTTCATCGACCGTGCCGAACAGGGCCGCTTCCATCGCCGTCTCGGTGGTGTCGTCGTACGACATGATCGACGCCTTGTTGGCGCCATCGGGCCGCTGCGCCAGATTGTCGATGCGGGTGCGCGCAGCGATGCGCCGCTCGATCGCCGCGTCGCGGTCGGCCGCGTCCTTGGCAACATACAGACCCCGCGCGACCCCGACCTCGTCGGCGTCGAATCTGCGCCCGCGCTTCTCGACGGCGGCGCGGAACGTCGCCATCCGTTCGAGCGTCACGTCGACGGGAGCAAACTGGTCGAGCAGCAGATTGAAACCGCGTTCAGCGACCGCCTCGATCGAGTTCGGGCTGCCGGCGCCCATCCAGAACGGCGGGTGCGGTTTCTGGATCGTCGGCGGTTCGACGATGACATTGCTGAAGTTCCAGTACTTGCCGCTGTGCGACCACGGGTCGTCGGAGGTCCAGGCGCGGGTCAGCACGTCCAGCGATTCCTCGAACCGCTCGCCGGCTTCTTCCATGGGAATGCCGAAGCCCTCGAATTCGTTGTAGCGGTAGCCCTTGCCGACGCCGAAATCGAGCCGCCCGCCCGACAACAGATCGAGGGTGGCCGCTTGTTCGGCGAGCAGTACCGGGTTGTGCCAGGGCAGCACCATGACGGCGGTGCCGAGGCGCAGCGTGGTCGTTTGCGCCGCCAGATAGGTCAGCAGGTTTATCGTCGCCGAGACCTGGCCGAAGCCGGTGAAATGGTGCTCGACGGCGAATGCGCTATGAAATCCAAGCGCTTCCGCCTCGACATTGTATTCGAGATAGTCGCGGTAGCCTTTGGCACTATCGACGTCAGGCCCCTGGCCGCGCTTGGCTTGGGCGCTGCCGAATAATCCGAATTTCATCCACTTGCTCCCACAACGGCGTTATCTAGCGTGCTTTAAATAGCACTCCGTCGCTAGGGCGCAAATCCCTATCCCGGCAAATCTCATTATATGAGCGCGCCCCCTTGACCAGACGATGATGCTATTTTCAGGAGAAACAAGCTCGAAGTTCTTGAATGGCTGATCGCCTAAAGAATTGGGCGCGGGTGATCACACGGGATGTGCACGCGCTCTACCTCGCCAGCCGCGACCCGCGCGTGCCCTGGCACGTAAAGGTCTTGGCGATCGCCATCGCGGGTTATGCGCTCTCGCCGATTGACCTCATTCCAGATTTTATTCCGGTTGTTGGCTACCTCGACGACCTTATCCTGGTGCCGCTCGGGGTGCTTCTGGTGATTAAGTTGATCCCCCGCGAGATCATGGCCGAACACCGCGCGTCCGCGGCGGCGGCACAAAGCCGCCCGGAGAGCCGCGGCGGCGCCGTCGTGATTTTCTGCATCTGGGTAGCGATCATTGTGCTGGCGGGATGGCTCGCCTTTCGCTATTTCGGGGACTGAAATTAAAACCGGGACACGACCAAGCTCGTACCTGAAGAGCAATCGGGGGCAAATATGCTGAACACTGCGATCATCGGCCTGGGATGGTGGGGCCGCATGCACGTCGATGCGGTCCACAACAAAAGCGACAAGGTCAAGATCCGCCGGGTCGTCGATGTCGATATCGACGGCGTGCGCGACTACGCCGCCGAACACGGCCTCGAATTGAGCGCCGATTATCAGGACGCGCTCGACGATCCCGAGGTCGACGCGGTGGTGCTGGTGACGCCGCACAGCCTGCATACCGAACAGATCATCGCCGCCGCCGCCGCCGGCAAGCACGTCTTCACCGAAAAACCGTTCGCGCTCAACAAAGCCGACGCCGAGCGCGCGGTGGCGGCCGCTAAGCAAGCGGGCATTCAGCTCGGGCTCGGCCACAACCAGCGTTACGCCGCGCCGCAGACCGAAATCAAGCGGATGATCGACGCCGGCGAGCTCGGCACCATCATGCACCTGGAAGGCAACACCAGCCACAACACGCTGTCGGGCTTCGTCAGCTGGCGCCACGACCCCAGCGAAGCGCCGGGCGGCGGTCTCTACCACATGGGCAGCCACTACATCGATTTATTCTGTTCCTACATCGGCAACGTCGCCGAGGTTTATGCGCAGGCGCTCGACCGTATCCAACCGCTCGATTCGGCGTCCGCCCTGCTCACCTTCGAGTGCGGCGCCAGCGCCTACGTCGGCAATGTCATGGTGACCCCGATGAGCCGGATGCTGAACGTGTTCGGCTCGGAAGGCTGGGTCAAGGTCAAGGGACCGGACGCGCTGGAAATCGCCATGCGCGACGGCACAACCGAAACCCGCCGGGTCGAGGAAGTAAATCCAGTGCGCGCCAACATGGAAGGGTTCGCCGACGCGATCGCGGGCACCGGCAACTATAAGTTTACGACCGACCAAATGATCCACGACGTCGCGGTGCTTGCCGCCATCGAGCGTTCGCTGGTCTCGGGAAAGCGCGAAACGGTTCTGTAACCCGCGGTATCCAGGCATTCCGCAGCGAACGAAACAACATGCGATTTTACGTATCGCCATCCCGTTAACTTATTGTTAAGGTTGAATATCGGTTATTCAATTATTAGTTGTGTTCGTTCTGTTTTTGGGGGATGGCATGTCAGTTGCAGTTGCATTCACCGCCACCGATGGTGACGCTTATGAACGCCACATGGGGCGCTGGAGCCGGGGCCTGGCCGAGGAGTTCCTCGATTTCGTCGGAGTGGCGGAAGGCGAGCAGGTGCTCGATCTGGGTTGCGGCACCGGGAGTCTGACCTACGCATTGGCGCGGCGGGTCAAAAATCAGAGCATCGTCGGGGTCGATCTCTCCGAGGCCTATATTGCCCATGCCCGCGCGCGCTCGGACGATACACGCCTGGAGTTTCGCGTCGGCAGCGCCACCGCAATCCCGCTGCCGGACGACAGCGTTGACCAGGCATTGTCGATTTTGTTGCTGTCGTTCGTGAAGGATAGCCAGCGCGCGCTATCCGAGATGCGCCGCGTGACGCGCCCTGGCGGTGTTGTCGCATCCGCGATCTGGGACACCAAGGGCGGACATATGACCAACCGGATGATCTGGGATGTCGCGGCAACGCTCGACCCGCGGGCCAACGAGTTGCGCGCCATCAATTACACCCGGTCGTTGACCCGTCCCGGCGCGCTGGTGGAAGCGTGGCACGCGGCCGGCTTGGAAAACATCGAGGAAGGGATGCTCGCCAGCCGCATGAATTTTTCCTCCTTTGCAGATTTTTGGTCGCCAAACCTGGGCAAGCAGGGGCCGATTGCCGATTACGTCGACTCGCTCAATCCCGCCGAGTTGGACCGCCTGGTCTACCATCTCAGGGAAGCCTATCTGGGCGGCGAGGAAGACGGTCCCCGCTCGTTTGCCGGCGTCGCCTTCGCGGTCAAGGGAACCGTGCCGGCCGAATAGTGCCACCGCCCGCGGGTTCGACTGCACGCCGCTTCCCTCAGGCCCCGCTTCATAATACAACCCGTCAACAAACAGGCACGACGGGGAGACGAGCTTATGATCAGGGCAGCGCTTATCGGACTTGGCTGGTGGGGCCAGACCCACGTGCGCGCCACCGCCGGCTCGGAGAAAATAAAATTCGTACGGGGCATCGATATCGCGCCTGAGCCCGCCCGCGAGTTCTGCGCCGAATACGGCCTCGAACTGTCGAGCGACTACACCGATGCGCTGAACGATCCCGACATCGACGCGGTGTTCCTGGCGACGCCGCACTCGCTGCACGCCGACCAAATCGTCGCAGCAGCAGAAGCCGGCAAGCACACCTTCACCGAAAAACCGTTCGCGCTGCAAAAAGCCGATGGCGCACGCGCCGCCGCGGCTGCCGAGGCCGCCGGCATTCAGCTCGGCCTCGGCCACAACTACCGCTACACCCCGGCTATTTGGGAAATCAAGCAACTCGTCGACACCGGTAAGCTGGGCGAGCTGCACCATCTGGAAGCCAATCTCAGCCACACCGGGCAACTCGGCGTCGAAACCTGGCGGCGGTCGGCCAACGAGGCGCCGACCGGCGGCATCATCCATTTCGGCGCCCACATGATCGATATCCTGTGCTGGTGCGCCGGCGAGATGGCGGAGGTTTACGGCCAAACCGCGACCCACATATTGGACGACGACGTCGGCGCGGTCCTCATCAAGTTCAAGTCGGGCGCAATGGGCTATCTCGCCGATTTGATGGCAACACCAGCGACCTTTCATTTCCACGTGATGGGCGATAAGGGGTGGGCACGCACCCAAGGCTGGCTCGATCGGGCCGACCTCACCGTGTGTTATCTCGACGGCGAACCCCAAGCCGTGCCGGTGGAGCAGCCGGATATCGATACGCTGGTGCGCCTCAACGATGAAAACTTTGCCGCGGCGTGCGAGGGCAAAGAGACCTACCTGTTCACGCCGCAGCATATGGTCCACACCGCGGCGATCCAGGAAGCCATCGCACAGTCGGTCAAAAGCGGCGCGCCGACCGCCGTGCCCTAGACGAATTCGATACCTTCATGAGTTCGAAAAACCGGCGTCCGCGGCGGTGTATTCGTAGTAGAGTTATTTGTAGCCTTGGCTTAATCTTGTTTCCCTATAGCCAATATTGACCTACGGCATATTTGGTCTTAAATCCACTTCCAACGCGTCATCGAACGGCTATCTACAGTTTTGAAAGACGAAGGCGGCATGATTTCCCGGTTGTTGCGAACCGTATCGAACCGTCGCGCCTTTTTAGGCGCGGGCGTCGCGCTGCCCTTGGCGCCGTTGGCCGCCACCTTCGGCCACAGCGCCAGCGCCGCCGAGCATAGTAACGCCGACCCGTCGCGCCACCGCGTTTCGGCGCATTCCGGCGGCATGACTACGGTCGGCACCGTCGACCATGCGCGCAATGGCTTCGACCCCCACGATCTGCTGACCGATTGGGACACCGGCACCGTGGAGACCGACGCCGACGGGCGGCGCGCGCGCGCTTTCGATATCACCGCGGTCGACGTCGAGATCGAGATCGCCCCCGGCATCTTCTTCCCCGCCTGGACCTACAACGGCCGGGTGCCGGGCCCGGCGTTGCGCGCGCAGGAAGGCGAATGGTTGCGCATCAACTTCGCCAACAACGGTAGCCACCCCCACTCGCTGCATTTCCACGGTATCCACGGCGCCAGCATGGACGGCATCGCCGGCGCTGGCCTGGTCGCCCCGGGCGAGAGCTTCGTCTACGAGTTTCCGGCGCGTCCGTTCGGCTGCCACCTCTATCATTGCCACGCGGTGCCGCTCAAACGGCACATCCACAAGGGCCTGTACGGCGCCTTCATCGTCGACCCCGACCCGGCGCTGCATCCCGAGCACGCCGAGGTCGCCCGGTCGCGCCAGCTGGGCACGCCGGAAAACGCCGACTGGCAGGAACTGGTCATGGTGATGAATGGCTTCGACACCAACTTCGACGACGAGAACGAGATCTACGCCGTCAACACGGTGGCGCACGAATATATGAAACGGCCTATTGCGATCGATCGCGCGCGTCCAGTGCGAATCTATCTGATCAACGCCACCGAATTCGATCCGGTCAACTCGTTCCACATCCACGGCAACTTCTTCGACTACTACGACCACGGCACGACGCTCACCCCGACGCTCAAGACCGTCGACACGGTGATGCAGTGCCAGGCCCAGCGCGGCATCATCGAGATGTCGTTTCGCGACCACGAGCCCGGCCGCTACATGTTCCACGCCCACCAGAGCGAGTTCGCCGAACTCGGCTGGATGAGTTTCTTCGAGGTGGCGTGATGGCGGGGAACCGGATGGCACTCGGCATCCCGCTGCTGCTGCTGGCAGTGGTCGCGCTGGCGGTCGTCGCCTTCGATCCGCTGGCCAAGTTCGGCGCCGGCCTGCCTCCGCAGGAAGCGCTGGTGGTCGAACGGGTCACCGCCGGCGCCGACGGCATCGTCGCGCACGTACGCGGCGACGGCCGCGATCCGGTGCAAATCGCCCAGGTCCAGGTCGACGGCGCCTATTGGACCTTCGAGCAGGCGCCGGCCGGGCCGTTACACCGCTTGGCGGCCGCGCAGATCACCGTGCCTTACCCCTGGGTCGCAGGCGAAGCCCACCACATGTCGTTCGTCACCAGCACCGGCGCGACCTTCGAATACACCATCGAAGTGGCGCGCACCTCGCCTGACGCCGACGGCGCCACCCTGTTCAACCTGGCGCTGCTCGGGCTGTTCGTCGGCGTCGTCCCGGTCGCGCTCGGCATGATGACCCTGCCGGTGCTGCGGCAGATGGGCCGTGAAGGCGTCGTATTCGCCATGGCACTGACCATCGGGCTGTTGGCGTTCCTGCTGGTCGACACCCTCGCCGAGGGCCTCGAACTGGCGCGCGAAGCAGCCAGCGCCTACCAGGGCGACATCGCGGTGTGGCTCGCCGCCGCTTTGACGTTCCTCGGCCTGACCGCGGTCAGCCGCCGCGCGGGCGCGCCTGCCGGTGGCGCCGCGCTGGCGACCTGGCTGGCGCTCGGCATCGGGCTGCATAATTTCGGCGAAGGGCTATCGATCGGCGTTGCGCTGGCCGTCGGCAACGCCGCCTTGGGCAGCCTGCTGATCGTCGGCTTTACCGTACATAATCTGTCCGAAGGCGTCGCGATCGTCGTGCCGGTCGCGCGCCAAAAGGTCACGCTGGCGATGCTGGCCGGCTGGGCGGCGCTGGCCGGCCTGCCTGCGGTCGCCGGCGCCTGGATCGGCGCGTTCACCTTCGTGCCCCACTGGGGTGCGGTGTTCTTCGGCATCGCCGCCGGCGCCATACTGCAGGTGATGGTCGAAGTCGGCCGCACGGTCTGGTCGGCGCGCGGCGCCGGCGACGAAAGCGCTCCCGCGGGCACCGCGTTCGCCGGGTTCGGCGCCGGCGTGCTGGTAATGTACGCCACCGCCTTCCTGGTCCAGGTGTAGGCGATGGTCGATCGCACCAAACCGGCACGACAGGCCGCCGACGCCCTGCCCGACGAGATGATGGACGCGCACCTGCAGGCCGCCCAGTTCGAACGGGTGCGCACCGCTCAGCAGACCGAAAAAGCCGAAGACTATGTCGAGATGATCGACGATCTGATCAACGCCTATGGCGAGGCGCGCGTCGTCGAGCTGGCGAAACGCTTCGGCGTTTCCCACGCAACGGTCAACAAGATCATCAAGCGGCTGGCCCGCGACGGGCTGGTGCACACCCGCCCCTACCGCTCGATCTTCCTGACCCAAGAGGGCCACCAGTTGGCGGAATGGTCGCGTCGACGCCACCAGATCGTGCTCAACTTTCTGCTCGCTATCGGCGTCAGCGAACGCGCCGCCGAGCTCGACGCCGAGGGCATCGAGCACTATGTCAGCGACGAGACGCTCGCCGCCTTCGCCCGCATCGCCGAGCAGCAGAAGAAGTAGCGGCTAACCTCTCTACAATGGGCAGAGAAATTCGGTTGAGGTGATGTCGTTCAGCAACACCTCATGCTGAGCATGAGGCCTTTTTGTCCCCTCACCCGGCTCGCATGCGCTCGCCACCCTCTCCCGTGGGGAGAGGGTTCTCACGCAGAGCACTGGCCACAATCCCCTCTCCCGCCGGGAGAGGGGTTGGGGTGAGGGGAAATAACTTTGGTATGTGGTTTTGTGGGCCGACAGCCTTCACGTTAGTGGGAAAACCTGCCCTACACCTTAAACACCGTCGAGCCGGTGGTGCGCCGCTCGGCGACGTCGATGTGGGCTTGCGCCGCATCGGCCAGGGCATAGCGTTGGCCGATCACCGGTTTCACCGCGCCGCTCGCCATCACGTCGAACAGCGCGGCAGCGCTGTTTTCGAGCTCCTCGCGGGTCAACTGGTAGAACCGCATCGACGCCTTGGTGAAGAACAGCGAACCTTTGACGTTGAGCTCGACCGCGTCGATCGGCGGCAGCGGGCCCGACGCGTTGCCGAAGTTCACGTAATAGCCGCGCGGCCGCAAGCTGTCGATCGAGCCGGCATAGACATCGGGTCCGACCGAATCGTAGACCACGTTGACGCCGGCGCCGCCGGTCACCTCGCGTGCCAATTCGGTGAAGTTCTCGGTGCGGGAGTTGACCGCATAGGCCGCGCCGTTGGCGAGGACGATCTCTTTCTTGTCGTCGGAGCCCACTGCGGCGATGACCGTCACCCCCAATTCCTTGAGCCACTGGCACAAAAACAGGCCGACTCCGCCGGCCGCAGCGTGGACCAACGCAACCTTTCCGACATTGGCCGGGTAGCAGCGGTTAGTCAGATATTCCGCGGTCATGCCCTTGAGCAGGCTGGCGGCGGCGTCTTCGTCGGAAATCGAATCCGGCACCGCGACCACGTTGGCTGCATCGATCAGGCGAGCCTCGGCGTAGGCGCCGGGATAGGTCGAGGCATAAGCGACCCGCTGACCGACGCTGAAATTATTAACGCCCTCGCCCACCGCTTCGACCACCCCAGCCGCTTCGGTTCCCAGCACCGACGGCAATTCCGGCAATACCGGGTAAGTCCCTTTGCGCACCTGAATATCGAGGAAATTGAACCCGGTGACGGTATGGCGCAGACGCAGCTGTCCGGGCCCGGGGTCGCCGACCTCGATGTCCTCCCATTTGAGCACCTCGGGCCCGCCGAACTCGTGAATGCGTATTGCCTTGACCATCTGCCCCTCCACTTATGTTCGATTGTCCGCCGCAGCGGTTTCATCCGAGAATTGCCGTTAAAGTAGGTGGACGACCACATTTGGCAACGGCCCACGGATTCCAATCCGGTTGTCGGCGGGGCCGCGCGCGACTAGGCTAGGTGCCATCACAAACACGCCATTGCGGACAACATACAGGGGGAAAGGCAAACCATGGCACGTCCCGTCATCATCAGCTGCGCCGTCACCGGCGGCGCCGACACCAAGGGCATGAACCCGGCCGTACCGGCGACGCCGGAGGAAATCGCCAACGAAGTGCTCGCCGCCAATGCCGCCGGCGCCGCGGTCTGCCACATCCATGTCCGCAATCCGGAAACCGGCAAGGCGAGCATGGACCCAAAATACTATGGCGAGGTCGTCAACCGGGTGCGCGACGCGGGCTGCCCGGTGGTGATCAATCTCACGACCGGGCCGGGTGCGCGCATGGACGTCAATACCGAAAATCCGCTCGAGCCCGGCCCCGGCTCGGTTATGAAAACGGCCGAGGAACGGGTCATCCACGTGCTCGAGAACAAGCCCGACATCTGTTCGCTCGACGTCGCGACGATGAATTTCGGCGACCGCCCGATGGTCAATTCGCCGGAGATGATCACCGAGATGGCCGAGCTCATCCAGTCGGCCGGCGTGAAGCCCGAGCTCGAAGTGTTCGACGTCGGCCATGTGCGCCTGGCCAATTCCCTGGTTGAGAAAGGCGTGATCGACGATCCCAAGCCGCTCTATCAGCTTTGCCTGGGCATTCCCTGGGGCGCGCCGGCGGACGCCGAGACCATGACCCTGATGCGCAACATGCTGCCCGAGGGCGCGCTGTGGGCGTCGTTCGGCATCTCCCGCTTCGAGTTCCCGATGGTCGCCGCGGCGACGGTGTTGGGCGGCCATGTGCGGGTCGGGCTGGAGGACAATCTCTACATTGCGCGCGGCGAACTGGCCTCGGGCAACGCGCAACTGGTCGAGCGCGCGGTCCAGATCATCGAATCGATTGGCGAAGACGTGGCGACGCCCGAACAAGCGCGCGAGATCTTCGGTATTTCCGGCAGCACCGGCGCGAGCAAGGCAGCGGAATAGCAACGGCACGAAGTTTCGAACCATTCACCTACGCTCGTCTCCTCATCCGAAGCCCCTCATCCTGAGCTTGTCGAAGGACGAGGGGCTGTGGAGTGAACCGTCGCGCAACAGCGCGGCGAAAGTCGTTCCACAGATTAAAAGACCCCATGCTTCGACAGGCTCAGCATGAGGTCTATTTAGTGGCACGCCGCGCGGCGGCGCCGACATAAGGGAGGGCTTTTCACCATGGCACGTCCCGTTATCATTTCCTGCGCCATCACCGGCGCGTCCGACACTAAGCACATCAACCCGGCGGTGCCGGTAACGCCAGAGGAGATCGCCAGCGAGGTGATCGCCGCCCACGGCGCCGGCGCGGCGATCGCGCATGTCCATGTGCGCGACCCCAAGACCGCCAAGGCCAGCATGGACCCGGCGCTTTACAAGGAGGTCGTCGAGCGGGTGCGCGACGCCGGCTGCCCGATCCTGCTCAACCTGACCACCGGGCCCGGCGGCGTGCTGGTGGTCGAGGCCGACGCGCCGCACAATTTTCGCAAAGGCAGCAAGCTCGCCAGCGCCGAAGAGCGGGTGCGGCATGTGATCGAGAACCGCCCCGAGCTATGCACCCTCGACGTCACGACGATGAATTACGCCGACCTGGCGGTGACCAACACGCGGGCGATGCTCGACCAGATGGCCGGGCTGATCCAGGCGGTCGGGGTCAAGATCGAGATGGAGGTGTTCGACACCGGCCAGCTGTGGCAGGCCGCCGACATGTGTGCGCGCGGCGTGATCACCGACCCACAGCCGCTGTTCCAGCTCTGCCTCGGCATTCCCTGGGGCGGCCGCGCGACGATGGAGACCATGCAATTGATGCGTGACCAGTTGCCCTCGAATGCGGTGTGGGCGTCGTTCGGTATTTCGCGAATGGAGTTTCCGATGGTGGCGTCGGCCGTCGTCCTCGGCGGGCATGTGCGCGTCGGCATGGAGGACAATCTCTACCTGGCGCGCGGCGAGCTGACGCCGGGCAACGCTCCGCTGGTCGAACGCGCAGTGCAGATCATCACGTCGATCGGCGACTATCCGGCCAGCGTCGAGGAAGCGCGCGACCTGCTCGGCCTCGACCAACTGCGCGCCGCGGCGGAATAGGCGCCGCGGCCTGCCGGCAGCCATTGTCGGACACCGCCCGACGCGCGACTTGGGCGAGGGTAATTCCGTATCTTCCCATGTCCGCGCTTTGCGGGGCGCCAACACGGCTGGAATCTTCTCCGACCTCCGGAAACAGCCGCGAACGGCCATATGCGCAATTATGCTAGACTCCGTGCGGAGACGGCTTTTGACCACGCTTGCGATTCACCACCAGACGACTTACCGATATCGGACACCGCTGAAATTCGGCCCGCACCGGTTGATGCTTCGCCCCCGCGAGAGCCGTAATCTCCAGCTGATCGCGCACGATCTGGAGATAAAGCCCGCCGCGACCGTCACCTGGGCGCACGACGTATTTAGCAATACCGTGGCGACCGCCACGTTTGCGGAGCCGTCGGACACGCTGGTCATCGACAGCTTTGCCGAGCTCAGGCTCGACGTCGACCAATGGCCGGTATTCGATATCGCCGCTTCGGCCGCCTACTACCCGTTCCTGCTCAGCGAAGATGAGATGGTCGACCTCGGGGCATTGCGGCTGCAAGGCTATCTCGACTCTTACGGGCAGCTGCGGGAATGGGCGCAACAATTCGTCGCCGGAAATCCGACAGACACCCTGGCGCTTCTCAAGGATCTATGCGCGGGCGTTGCCGCCAGGCTCACCTATGAAACGCGCGAAGGAGAGGGCACCCAAACACCCACTCAAACGCTCAGCCGAAACCAGGGATCGTGCCGCGACTTCGCGGTGCTTTTCGTGGATGCCGTGCGCAGTCTCGGTTTCGGCGCGCGTATCGTGTCAGGCTACCTTTACGATCCAGATCAAAATGCCGTGGGTTCCGAAGGCGCCGGATCGACCCACGCTTGGGCGGAAGTGTATGTGCCTGGCGCGGGTTGGATCGTGTTTGATCCGACCAACCGAAGTGTCGGCGGGTTCAATCTTATCCCGGTCGCCGTTGCGCGTGACATTCGCCAGACGATGCCCGTATCGGGCAGTTTCGTCGGTGACCGTGATGCATTCGAAGAGATGGATGTGCGGGTGCGGGTAGCCCCCGCCAAACCGTCACCGCACGCCCCCGTCGTCGCCGATCGGCGTTGAGGATTGATTGGGTCAGATCCCATTCGAGGCGTGTAGGCTGACACACCTTAGTTCTGACGCCTGAGGTTCCAATTGCCGCTCTCTTTTGCAATGGGCCGGCCTGGACCGGCGCTTTATCATCTAAGCGTCACGATCAATATTCTCGGCTTCGCTATCGCTGCTGATTAATTTCAACTGATCCTTCATCGCAGACCGCAGCTGTTCGGGTGCATTTGCGATTAACCCCGAAATAAGGAAATAAAATGAGAATCGCTCTGTTGTGTCGTAACCCGAATTTGTACTCGCACCAGCGGCTGGTGGAAGCCGCACAATCGCGAGGCCACGAGATCGACATAATCGATCATCTGCGCTGCTATATTGATATCGCGTCGAACGATCCTGAAATCCACTATCAAGGCGAATCGCTGAAAGGATACGATGCGGTCATTCCGCGTATCGGCGCCTCTGTGACTTTCTTCGGCACCGCGGTTCTACGGCAGTTCGAGATGATGGGCGTTTATCCGGTAAACGAGTCGGTCGGCATCTCCCGCTCTCGCGACAAATTGCGCAGCCTGCAACTGCTGTCGCGCCAAGGCATCGGACTGCCCGTCACCGTGTTCGCGCACCGTACGTCCGACCCTGCCGAGCTGCTAAAGATCGCTGGTGGGGCGCCGGTAGTGATCAAGCTGCTGGAGGGCACTCAGGGTATCGGTGTCGTATTGGGCGAGACACCGAAAGCGGCGGAGAGCATTATCCAAGCCTTCGGCGGCGTAAACACCAATATCCTGGTGCAGCAATACGTCAAGGAAGCAAATGCTGAGGACATTCGCTGCCTTGTGATCGGCGGCAAAGTCGTCGCGTCGATGTTACGGCGCGGCAAGGAAGGAGACTTCCGCTCCAACTTGCATCGCGGCGGCTCGGCCGAGCCCGTCAAGATCACGCCGAAAGAGCGGTCGACTGCGTTGCGCGCCGCCAGCGCCGTCGGCCTCAACGTGTGCGGTGTGGATCTGCTTCGCTCGAATGCCGGGCCGGTGGTGATGGAAGTCAATTCCTCGCCCGGCTTGGAGGGAGTGGAAAAAGCCACTGGTATCGATGTGGCGGGTAAAATAATCGAGTTCATAGAGAAAAATGCCCGGCCTGGCCGCACCCAGACGAAGAGTTCTCAAAAACGCAGTCGGAAAGTTAAAGCGGCGGCCTGATAGGCACGAGAATCCGTTCCGGGCCGTCCCGGGTCGTCTCCGCTGACGCCTCACGCTGAAGCGCGACCGCAAGCGAGCGTCTCGAAGCATTCGACAAGTCAGATATTGTGAGACGAGATAGACCTAACCAGATGAAAAGGGCGGCCCCGATCTTTCTAAACGGGTGCCGCCCTATTCGCTTGTGATTGCGGCTGGGCGATTACTGCACGCCGCCATAGCAGAGATATTTGATCTCGAGATAATCGTCGATGCCGTAGTGCGAGCCCTCGCGGCCGACGCCCGACTCCTTGACGCCGCCGAACGGCGCCACTTCGGTCGAGATAATGCCGGTGTTGATGCCGACGATGCCCGATTCGAGGCCTTCCGCGACCTTCCAGACGCGGTTGACGTCGCGCGCGTAGAAATAGGCGGCGAGGCCGAACTCGGTATCGTTGGCCAGCGCAATGCCCTCTTCATCGCTGTCGAACCGGTAGAGCGGCGCCAGCGGCCCAAAGGTCTCTTCGCGGGTGACCGCCATGGTCGGCGTCACGTCGACCAGCAGGGTCGGCTGGAAGAAGGTGCCGCCGAGATCGTGACGCTCGCCGCCGACCGCGACCTTGGCGCCCTTGGCGACCGCGTCGGCGATGTGCTGCTCGACCTTCTCGACCGCCGCCATATCGATCAACGGACCCTGGTTCACCCCTTCCTCGAGGCCGTCGCCCACCTTGAGGCCTTTCACCGCCTCGGCGAGCTTGTCGGTGAACGCGTCGTAGACGCCGTCCTGCACCAGGATGCGGTTGGCGCACACGCAAGTCTGGCCGGTGTTGCGGTACTTCGACGCCATCGCGCCCTCGACCGCCTCGTCGAGGTCGGCATCGTCAAACACCAGGAACGGCGCGTTGCCGCCCAGTTCCATCGATACTTTTTTCACCGTGCCGGCGCATTGGGAGAGCAGCGTGCGGCCGACCTCGGTGGAGCCGGTGAAGGTGAGTTTGCGCACGATCGGGTTCGAGGTGAGCTCGCCGCCGATATCGGCGGAGCCGCCGGTGACCACGCTCATGATGCCCGCCGGCACGCCGGCGCGCTCGGCCAGCTCGGCCATCGCCAACGCCGAATAAGGCGTCGACGTCGCCGGCTTGACGACCATCGAGCAACCGGCGGCCAACGCCGGGCCCGCCTTGCGGGTGATCATCGCCGCCGGGAAGTTCCACGGCGTGATCGCGGCGCAGACGCCGATCGGCTCCTTGAGCACGACGATGCGCTTGTCGCGCTGATGGCCGGGAATGGTGTCGCCGTAGACCCGCTTGCCCTCTTCGGCGAACCATTCGATGAACGACGCCGCATAGAGGATTTCGCCGCGCGATTCAGCGAGCGGCTTGCCCTGCTCGGTGGTCATCAGGATCGCCAGGTCCTCCTGGTTCTCCAGCATCAAATCGTTCCACTTGCGCAAGATCGCGGAACGTTCCTTGCCGGTGAGCTGGCGCCATTCCTTCTGCGCCGCCTCGGCACCCTCGATGGCGCGGCGGGTTTCCTCGGCGCCCATCTTCGGCACCGTGCCGATCACCGAGTTATCCACCGGGTTGGTAACCTCGATGGTCTCGCCGCTGTCGGCGTCAACCCATTCGCCGTTGACGTAGCACTGCTGGCGAAACAGCTTTGAATCGCTCAATTGCATCTCTCTGCTCCCTCATTGACGCCGGCGCCGCCGCGGCAGCCGGGCTTGTTGGGCGCCATTGTACTGCGGCGGGCACGCGCGCGCTACGCGGCAATCTGTCAACAGAGCGGAACGATGTTGGCAAGGTCTGCCGCGGCGCGCTGCCGGTGGCGCCGACCCCGGTTGCCGCGGGACAATCGCATGTGGCGACCTCGCCCTTCGAGACGGGCTGATTATCTACGGAACGACTTTCGCCGTGCGTTTGCACGACGGTCCGCTTCGCAGCCTCAGGATGAGGTCGCCCGGAAAATCAGCGGATTTCCTCATCCTGAGGGCGAGCGCAGCGAGCGTCTCGAAGGATGGGGAAATCCGCCTCAAGCCACATGCGATTGCCCTGCCGGTTGGCGGCAACGACGGTCGCGTGTCGCAAACGGTTCGACCCGGTTTCAAGAAGAGAGCGCACCTGCCATACCTTCGATATATCCAGTAATTAAAAATATTAATGATTAGGATGAGAATTTTTCCATTGATTGCAGTTATAATTGGGCTAGCTTCATTGGAAATTCTAATCGATAGGCGCGATGGCACAGCTCCCCTCCACCACCGCATTGCGGGCCTTCGAAGTCGCCGCCCGCCGGCTGAACTTCACCCAGACGGCGAGCGAGCTGAACCTGACCCAGGGTGCGGTCAGCCATCAGATTCGCGAATTGGAGACCCGCTTGGGGGTGGCGCTGTTCGAGCGCCAGGGACGCGGCCTCGAACTATCCACCGCCGGGCAGCGCTACCTGCCGTTCGCACAGGACGCTCTCGACCGCCTGCGCGCCGGCAGCCGCGCGCTGCAACCGGACCAGCCGGGTCACGCGTTGACCGTCAGCCTGTCGCCGCCGTTCGCGGCGAAATGGCTGGTGCCGCGCCTCGGTGCCTTTTCGGCCGCCCATCCCGATATCGATTTGCGCATCAGCGCCAACATGCAGCATGTGACCTTCGTCGACGACGGCATCGACATGGCGATCCGCCACGGCAACGGCGACTGGCCGGGCCTGCATGTGACCCGCCTGTGGATCGAGGAAATCTTTCCGGTGTGCAGCCCGGCCCTGCTGGCCAATGGCCCGCCGTTGCGCGAAATCGCCGATCTCGCCAACCATGTGCTGATCCACGACCGCAGCCGCGCCGGCTGGGCCTCGTGGCTGGACCATGTCGGCGCCGACACCAGCGGCATCGACGTCGACCGCGGCCCGGGGTTCAACCAGACCCACCTCGCCGTCGACGCTGCGGTCGCCGCGCAAGGGGTGGCGCTGTCGCGCAGCGCGCTGGCCGCGGGCGACCTCGCCGCCGGCCGCCTGGTGCAGCCGCTGCGCGAGACCCAGCCGGCGCCCTTTGCCTATTGGATCGTGTGTCCGAAAGCGGATGCCGAGGCGCCCAACATCGTGCGGTTTCGCGACTGGTTGCTCGAAGAGGCGGCGGCCGATGCGGCCAACATGCCGGCGCCCGGCGGCGCAGCTGCCGGCTAACGATAACGATAGACCAGTGGTCGACGCCTACCTGAAGGACCTGGCGGCCTTGCTCGGGCGGGCCGCGCCCGCATCGAGCCAGAACGCCGAGATCGAAGCCCGGCATTTCTTCGGCGGCGCCGCGGCCTATGCCGATGGCCGGATCTTCATCAGCCTCACCCCCGCCGGGCTGGCGTTGAAACTGCCCGAAGCCGACCGCGCCGTCCTGCGCCAGCAGGGCGCGACGCCGTTGCGCTACTTTCCCAAGGCGCCGATCAAGAAGGACTATGTCGTCCTGCCCGACGCGATCGCCGGCGACGGCGCGGCGCTGGCCGGCTGGATCGAGAAAAGCGTCGGCTACGTGCTGACCTTACCCAAACCGAGATCCAAGCGGAGCGGTCGCAATTGATACTTGTCCGAGGGAGCGATCCGCAGCCCCTTGGCGAGGCATAGGCGGCTTGCCGTGACGATACACATTTTATTCAAGGTCCCCCCCACCCCAACCCTCCCCCTCAAGGGGGAGGGTTGGGGTGGGGGGGATGGTGCAAGCCAGCCGTGGCCGCGCCCTAAGTAGGGCGGTCGCTGAGCGCCAGATAGAGCAGCGCCTTCCACAACAGGACGCGGTCGACGGGGTTACCCAGAAGAGGCTTGCGGGCGACCGTGTCGGTATGGTCGAGGCCGGACAGCACGACATAGCGCGCGCCCGGCAAGAGGGCCGAATAAAGCGGCACCAGACCGTCGTTTTGCCATCCCTGCCCCGTCATCCAACGGTGGCTCGGCACGAAGTGGAGCGACGGCGTGCGGGTGTCGTCGACATAGGTCGAAAGCACGATGATCGGAATATTTTTTCCAATTGATTCAACGTATCGAGAGAATTTATTCATGTATTTTCTACGCACGGCGACGGTCAGATCGTCGAGCGACTGGCCGCTGCCGCCGAGCGCGCGCAGCGCCGGTTCGGTGATCCCGCGGGTCCAATCCTCGTTGACCACCAAGTCGGCGATCGGCGAGCCGGCGAACGGCGCTTGCAGCGTCACCCAACAGGCGACCTGACGGCGGTATTCCGGTTCGGCGCGCAACAAAAATTCGAGGGTGTCGAGGCCGCCCTTGCTGTGGGAGACGAAACACACGGGGCGGCTGCTGGTGGCGATGAAGGCGGCCAGGCGGCGGCCGTTCTCGGCGACGCTTTCTTCGGTGTCGACCGGCGCGATCTCGGCTTCGATACCGTCGGCCTTAAGCGCATCGATCTGGGTGCGCAAATAGTCGGTCAAACGGTACTCGCTGGCATCGATCAACAGCCCGCTGAGATAGGACGGGACGACCACCACCCGGTAGCCGCGCAACTCGTCGAGCACGGTGGCAAAGGCGTCGTTGACCCGTTTGGGGTCGAGTTCGCCATCGCGCAAAAAGGCCTGCCATTCGTGCGACACGTCGCGCGCGCCAGCGGGCACGGGAAACTTGGTTTCGGCGGCGGCTAGGGGCGCATGGAGGAGTTGCAACAGCGCGACACCGGCGACGGCTAATAAACGAAACAGCGTCGCGCATCGCCGTGTAAGAATATGCGGGGTCGCACCCATCGCCCTAGATAGTGGGGGTAAACACGCCCGCTTTCAATATGCGTTTGTTTCCAGCGCCCCTACCCTCTCCCCCCGGGAGAGGGTGGCGAGCGAACGCGAGCCGGGTGAGGGGACTAACAAATTCCTCGTCCTGAACTTGTCGAAGGGCGAGGATTAATCCGACCGCATACTTCGACATGCTCAGCATGAGGTCTCTATTTCCCCTCACCCCAACCCCTTTCCCGCAGGGAGAGGGGCTTGGCTACCCGCCGAACTTTGCCTTCGCCTCCTGGCGGCGCGCGTGCAGGATCGGCTCGGTGTAGCCGTTCGGCTGCTCGCGGCCCTTGAACACCAGATCGCTGGCCGCCTGGAAGGCGAC